>Ga0307507_10007336_pt1 | contig 16118 bp, 23 predicted proteins | sample 7_EM_MG_FD_207223 | JGI IMG/M metagenome (GOLD analysis project Ga0307507, IMG submission 207223) | Populus trichocarpa ectomycorrhiza microbial communities from riparian zone in the Pacific Northwest, United States - 7_EM | ecosystem: Host-associated > Plants > Roots > Unclassified | place... | reverse complement strand
GAACAAAGTGTTGAGTGGGCCAAATTATCTCTCTCTCTCCGCCCGATTCCCTCTGTAATACAATGAAGAGATGAAGGGGGGGGGCTGGAGAGTGTATGCAGTAGTGTGCTCGCACTAAGATACTGATAGATGTTTTAAACGTTTGTGGATGAAAGAGAAGCAGTGGTTGGAGGAAAGAGAAAAGGAAGGGGGTTTCTTTCCTTACTCTTCGGTTGTGGGTCGGGGAATTGTGAGCTGGCAGAGGCAGAAAGGACCGAGGCAATAAAAAAACAAAAAAAACACCATCCAATCCATCCATCCCCCCCCCCCAATGGAAGCTGAAAAAGCCGCCGGGCGCGACCGTCTATTTACTTTTACTAGAAGGTCAGATCGACCCCAGCAACAATAGCTTTCTCGAAAACCCCCTTTGGCCAAATAGGAATTAGCAGTTTGGGGAAATCGACATCGACATCGACACTGTAAACAAAACCACCCTGCAACCCCTTCCCCTTCCACAAGACCGGAAAAGCCGAAAGTGAACCAGTCACCTGTTTACCGTTACCACATCTCAGCCCTTTTCGATCTACTGTCGTCATTTTAGCTATGATAAGTGAGATGGATTATTCCCCTTTTTTCATTTTAGTCCGTGATTTTCATCTTAGCGAGGTTTTTAATTATTTATTTTTTAATTGATATGCAACCATCTTATCAGATCTACCCACCCACCCACCCATTCAATTCAATTCCAAATGTCTTGGCAAGATCCCCCTCGAGCCGAGTGAGAACCATGATGGATGGACTTTATGCCCTCACCTATGATATACCCTTCACCCCAGAACTACATAAATAAAAGTCCAACGTGATCACCAAATGATCCGTAATATCATCCAAAGCTTCTTCTCCTCCCTCTTCTCCCTCTCCTTACTCCAATCTTCCACTACCACCACAAACATGGCCACCGCCACCACCACCACCACCACTACCAGAGACCCCGCAGACACTATCGTCCCCCCCGGCGCTCCAATCGTCGTCATCATCACCAGCGGCCCTTGTACCCACGAAAGAATAACCCGCGAGTTCAACAAGATCTGCAAGATCTGCCATAGGCGCCACTTCTTCAACTGGGCCTACCACTGCGGGATATGCAACGCCAGCGCCTGCCATAATTGCCGTCCTAGGTGGGCGGAGCGCACATGGGTGGATTTTGCAACGGTGTTGGAGGGGGGGAAGTAAGTGAGAGGGAGGAAGGGTTTCTATTCTGGTCTGGTAGGGAAGTGAGTGAGTAGCACGATTTGGGAAGTGATCGATGATGGTACGATAGGATATGGTAAGACTCTGGCATTCAATATTCTAAGTATGCTCCCTTTCATGGCCGAATCTTACAATCTCATTTTTATTCTAGCATCTGGTTTTAGACTCTCCTCCTCCTCGATTGCAATTAATACTCCCCCCTCTCACCCAATTCCTCTGACGATTAAAAAAAAAAAAAAACCCCCCCCGGCCCACGAACAAGTGTTCTTGATAGATTTTTAGCACCCTCGAGTACTTGAAATACTATAGATTTCCACTAGGACTAGCGCGACAAGCTTTAATTCTACTAGTAATCTCCATTATACTAATGTAATCTTAGTCACTAGCACGGTTTAAAGAAACCCAATAACGCTGCGCAATGGTTTATCACCGAGTGACATTTCATGATGCAAACTCCCAAACTTTTCCTCGGACCGCGTAAAAAAATCGAGTTCGGGGCCAATGTTATACCTCGATAGCCCCCTTAGCGTGTTAATCGTAAACAAGTAGGTAGGCGCAGTACGTGGATGAGCAAGGACGCGAGTTGGGTTATTCAATCATTCCAAACATGTTCGTAAGCTTCCTTCCCCCTCTCCTAGCATATCTCTCTCTAGCTTTCCATCGAGTTACAGCTATCCAGTCGGGGATATATGCCGGTAATTAATGAAAATGAAAATGAAATGAAATGAAGATGGAAATGAAAAAAAGAACTGACACTGGGATGAAGGAAGGAAGGTGTAAGTAGCCAGCCCAGCGCCGCCGGTAAATGAAAATAAAAAAATGAACCTAATAACACAAACTTAGGGTATCATGCGCTGCACAGAACTCCGTCCGATACCAATGGAAATAAGGGAATAAAATAAAACAAACTAGAAAAAGGTTGTGATTTTCGACCAACATCCCCGCCAAACCTTTCCTCTAGTGCTCCTTGTGAAAGTAAGTTACAGGTCTCCCATTTGACATCCCCCGAGGTAAAATAATCAGAAATAAAGTAAAGACATAACTCCAACGAAAATAAAACAGTTACATAAGACCTGAAAGGGAGGATGTGGGAGAATCGTAGTTACTATTGACGGGAAAAAAAAAAAGAAAGGCTAAAGAGAAGCCTGGAGACGAGAACCGTGGAACTAAGGCCTGGTCCGGCCTTTACGTTGTAGCCAGTCGCCAAGCATTCCGTCGAGACGCTTTTTGGATGGTTAGCTGGATATTGAGCAATTTGAGAAATTGAACAAATTCTTACCTTTGTGATGTCTGCGAGTTTGGTGCTGGCGTCTTCGAAAAGCGGCCCAATGTCTGGATGCTCTTTCTTAGCTATAGAACCGTTGCTTTTGTCCTGCTGAACTACAATCAACATGTCCCTAACATCATTATCATCTTCAAAGTAGGTCCTTAGACTCCAATCTGACCAAGTGCGAGTCATCGCATGAGATTCGGGCGAAGAGGACTCTAATGTATTTGCACGATCAATGATTTCCGGTGACGAGTGTATCGGGGACGTATTTTCTGAGCTGCTGGAGAGATCGAGCATATCAGGTCGGTCGGAGATAGCATCATGGTACGAAATATGCTCGGGCGATTCGGAAAGGCGCTCTGGGAACTGGTGAGCATGATTACCATTACTAGTCCCGGACTCATTTCCACTGCTACTATAACTGCCGGGCTGCGGAGCAGGCTGATAAGTGTTTGGAACATATGCTGGTTTGATGTTATCATTCGAAGGCTTTCGAACGGCCCCCTTGTTTGCAGCAGTTTCCGAGGCTTTTGGCTCAACAGGGGAATACGGAGTAATATGTTTCTTCTCAGCTGGGGGGCCTCTATCTGTCTCCCCACTCCGGCGTTCGGATGAGGTGGATCCCTTTCGACCGGAAGGAGCATACACAGCAACTGGCTTAGAGGCAGAATCATTACGGTGAAGTTCAATGGATTGTTTTTGCTGAGCTGTCGGGCCATGAACCTGCACACCATCCTTATCCTCCCTATCGGCACTCTTCGGCGAACCATCAGACTCAACCCTGCGTATTGTTGAGGGTGCTCCAGTATTGACGGTCGGCTTTTGGGGACCTTCCCGTTGCTGTTGCTGCTTCTGCAGAGCTTGCTGTCTTCGTTGATCCTCGCGCCGGTGAAATTCCTCCTTGTCCTTCTTCACACTTTCGATTTGACTGTCCTCAGACTCTCTAGAACTGATACTAGCATTCTGTTTGTCAGCCTTGTCACCGCTATGAAGCCATTCCTCGAGATCATCTTCATCGTCTTTTCTCCCCTTCTTATTCCTCTTCTTGAACAAGTTACCAAGCACACTTCCGCCCTTCTTCGCCTTCCTGTGATCCTTGCCATTAGGTTGAGGTGAGGTAATACCATCGTCCCGTTTCGACGATTTTTCTATTGAGGATCGACCTCGGACATGATCAACTGAGGTAGTGGCATCGTCGCGCAGAAGATTTGGAGTCAAAGTAAGCTTTTTGGTTTCGGTTTTGTCGTCACTAAAGACAGCCGAGTCGGGGTGTCTTAAGGAGGCAAGGGCGGGATTCTTTCGGATTTTTACATCTCCATCATCCCGAGAAGTGTCACTACCATTCTTTGAGTCCGTTCCTGATCTGGATCGCTCATCGCTAGACTTTCCCCCAGAATCTACGCGCTCAATATCGTTAGAGTCCCTCTCCTGATCTTGCCCCTCATCTTCAGCATAGTAGTCGCGCTCTCCTTCCTCTTCCTCAGTGGAGTATTCATATTCTGATGCTTCGACATATGTTGGAGGGCTGAAGGTGACGGTCTTCGCATTACGACGGCGCATAGCCTTCCGGAGAGGATTCTTTGATTTTTCGTGGGCATTATCGCTAAGCATGTTTGATGCTAGGTCTATATTACGATGTTTGTTAAGCCGTGCCAATCGCTCCGTAGGTGTTTCAATATGCTCCGCTGGAAGGTATCCTAAACAAAGAGACGCCGAATGTCAGTAGGAATTGCGATAGCAATGTATTTTGGGGGTCTTTTACCTATCGAAGCGTCCCGGACAATTCTGACCAACCACCAGTAGGAGTTACTATCATCTAGAAGTACCATATGCTCTCCCTTAGTGGCATTTGCTTGACCTTTGACCGTAGCAGTGAATGTATGTAGAGCATAAACCATCTCGAAGTCGATATCCTCTACACCCACAAAAGCTCATTCATTAGCCCATCCACACAAGACAAGAAAAAAATAAAAATAACAGCAACATCACACACCGTCAGCAATGCTAGGGCTACTGGACATCCTATCGGCCATGTCGTCATCGTCGAAGCTTCCATCATCTCCGGCCATCTCTTCGGAACCAGCCAAATCCCGCTCAACCTCATCTACATCGGAATCTTGTAGAAGCTCACTCGGCTTTTCCGTGTCTTGTTTCGTTTGAGCCTGCTCTGTCGAAACATTGCGAATGGCCTGTGCTTGGGAGGGTGCAAAACCAGCAGTATTTCTCGGACTGTTAGGGCCGTTCGAATGATCCTGCGCAGAGGCTCGATCGCGCGGCTGTAAATCAAGCGTGTCTGAATCACCGAATAGTTTTTTAGTAAATGAAAGCATTATTAGTAAGGTGGGTGGGCGGGTATATTCTGAGGGGATTGATAGTAATGAAAGGATGGGGGAGGGGGAGGGAATGATGACGATGGGAGAGTCCAGCTCTTCTCTGCACCGTGAATAATAGGGTCGGTGAGGGAGGGAGAGAGGGTTTAGGAGGGGGGTTGAAAAGACAACAGGTATCCCTAAAGCTCCAGCAACAAGAGTAGACAAACTCACCGGCCCTTACGATTTGTGGACGAGTCATGTTTTTTTCTTCTTTTCCTTTTCTTTTCTTTTCTTCTTTTCGGTTTACAGCCAGCAAGCACGGCTGTAGTGTACTTGAGTATAGTAATGTATGTATGTATGTATGTACGTACTGTAATTAAATGAGTATGGAGGGATAGAAAGAAAAAAAAAAGAAAAAGATGATATGAAAATAGGCTATCGGGAAGATGCGGACTGTCCTTCTTGAAGAGCAAGCGAGCGAAGGGAAGGAGGGGATCTCATGTGCTGTTCGCAAGACAGCGAAAGAGGGCAACGAAAGTTTCGTGTGCTCTCGTGACGGGACGAGGCTGGCTGGGTGTGGGGGTAGAAGTGGAAGAGAGAGGGGGGGGAAGAGATGCTTTTTTAGGGGTGGTGGTGGTGGGAGGGAGAGGGGATGCTAGCAAGAGGTTGGATAGGATCTGTATGCGTATGTATGAGTAGGTATGTGGTATGCGCTCAAGGTGAACGACTCGTATGGATGATGTAGGAGTGCCGGTACTGAGGCTGCAATCGCGACAGAGATCCTGCTCCAGAGCGAGGCAAGCAAGTGGACAGGGTGAAATGGAATATGGTACCGCTGACCGGTATGATGGAGCAGGAAAGCCAATCAGTCTCTGTTGCGGACCAGCTTGCGATAGACGAAGACAGGCAGACAGGTAGGCAGGCAGGTACGAGTAAATTGGATGCGATAGACTACGTGCGAGTCAGGCGCGACCGAGAGAGAAAGGGTTCAGAAAACATGCCAAGAATATAGTCTTCCGAAAAGGGTAATGGAAAATGGAGGTTCAACATTCATGAGAGCAACATCGGGAGGGAGCGAGCGAGGCAACCCTTTCCTCAGTGTCTTTAGCTGCAACCAAATTACAAAGAATGACGAAGGCGAAAGGAAAGTGTTGGTACGGTATGCCTGTACATCACCAGCCGCACGAGCACTTATCGAATTGCAATATCATGTATCCAGACAGTCAATGACTCTCGTCTCCGAACCCGAAAAGATGTGCCAGCACGAGCACATACGATGCAGTGTGGTAAGTACGAGTACTCGAGTACTCGAGCAGGTTGTAGGAAAATCATTTCGTTTAGCAAAAACGATACTGCAGGGCGTAGTATCTCCGCGGCAGGCCAATTATCAAACAAACGAGGAGCTCCGAGGGGCGAAGGCATATCTCGCACAGCGATGCGACCTTTTACAATAAAACCAGCAAACCTGTGCAATTTGTGTCTGTACCGATAGCACACAGTGCGATACCGTGCCGGTATAAGTACTGGATCTGCGGTGCCGTACGTATCGCGTTGAAAGCCGAAGTATGATAGGATTTATTTATAGGAGGGGCTAAGAGAGCGTGTTATCTCTCCACTTTTATGCTTATTCGTTCGTGCAGTATCTTGTCATGCTCGCGGAGGGTTGGCTGCCGCCTTCTGATCCCCCGCCTTCTGATCCTTTGCGCTGGTAGGAGAGAGAATGAATGGGAAGGGAAAAAAAGAAAGGGAAAAGAAAAAAATGCGGAGGAGCATAACTTTAACCAACAATTCGCCCATCCCATAAGAGTTACGGCAGGCTAGACTGCTTGTGCTGTAAGCACTTTGATGCTGTTAGCAAGGGTGCACACACACACACACACACACACACACACACACGTATTCTGTGGATCTGTGATATGATAATTGAAGCGAGTAAACAAGTTGTCACTGGTCAGGCATCGTGCACTGACTCTCGCTATGATCTTGCATGACGGTGAAGTGTTTCTTCCGCAAGAATTGAACATGGGGGACGATGGTCTGTCACAACCCCGCCGGAAATCCAGACTGAATCAAGGCCGGGAGAGTGATACCGTAGGTTGGGATGTGATTGGCCCTATGAAGAAGGCGACCTCATTATCCGGTGATCATCATCTTTTTTCGACTGAAGGACGAACCGCAAAGGGGAGTGCCGGCAGATGATGGCATAAGCAATTGAGACCCGAACTGTTGGATCCGTGGTGTGAGCATGATATGACATGTATAGTACTAGTACAGACAGTACAGTATATTAAGAGTGATATTTTGTTATTATTTATTATTATTATTTTCCTTGCTCGAATTCTATGGGCATACGGTGCTGTACGTGTACGGTAGTCTCCTGTATCATACCGTACCGTTATCCACAAAACCCTGGACAAGCACATTTTCGGATGCGGTGGCCAAAAACTACCCGAATACCGTACCGCAATCCAATAATATCATGAGATTTATTGAGATTCATGGCAAGGGTGGGGAGCATCTTGGAAATACCGTACAGTAGATGCAATCAGACTAGGTGGAATGTTTTGCAACTGAGATTTTAGGAGTGTTTCTACCCATCGCTCCAATCCGAAAGGGGGGCCTAGAGCGAAATTACCGGCAGAAGGTTTTCAGGCGACAGACGACTGACACAAGTGGCTCTCCCCTAAAACGGGTGCTGGGCACCCCCACATCTTTCCCATGTTTCTCCGATCAAGGTGTGATCCCCGAACTGGCTTGGCTCCAACCGTTCACCTCACCACACCTTTTTTTTTGTTTTGTTTTCACTGGTTGTTTTCAGAGGGATGATGCCCTTCTCTCTCCGCAAAAAGGGTAGAATATCAGCCAGTCGTGTGGGGAGACCCCCATCCTGAGACCCATGCAAACGTACGGTAGTGTCGGACCCCCCAAAAGTGAGAACTAAGCCTCATCCCCATCCCCGCCACCGGCAGCCAACCGAAGGGTTCTCCCTTGAACCAGCAAATAGTCTGACGCATGAACAGGGGGGGAGAAGAGTCTAAACTGGACGGGGGTGCACAAATTTAATCGTGGGGTCGACATGCGGTGCCGGTAGGGCCTGACTTTTCTTTTCTTTCCCTTTGGGGAGAGGGAAAGGGAAGAAAGGGAGGGGAAAGGGACACTCGAGTGCCGGTAGGCTTGGCTTCTCGCGGCAGGTCCGTCTTGGGTGTGCGCAAAGCCAACCTCGAAAGGAGAAACTTTGACAATAATACGGTAATAATTTTGGCCCGCTTACTGGCAGGGCAGCGCCTGGCGTCTGTTTCTCTTGTCTCTTGTCTCTTGCTTGACTGGAAGTGGCTTTTTCACTTCTTTCTTACCAGCATAACTCACACTGGTCTTGCTGCATATCTCAATCAAACAGGCCTCGTGTTGTTTTCCATAACCCTACAGTGCTCGTTCAGCTTTCTTTCTTTCATTCTTTCAGTCCCTCCTCCCTTCCTCCAATCCTTCTTTCTTTCCTTCCATTCTATCACCCTTTCTCTCCATCCTATGATATTTTTCATCATAGCCTCTCCTTCCTCGCCTTTGCCCTTCTTTCTCACGCTCTCTCACACACTCCCTCCCTCCCTCCCCTTCTCTGCTAGCTTTCATTGCTCTCCTCCCTTGGTTGGAGGGGCTCGTCTCTTTGTCTGTACTGTATTTTTTCAGCATTTCTTGCATCGTCCCTCACCCACACACTCTTTTTTGGAGGTTCCGGTAGAAATCATCGTGTTATAATATCCATTACACATACCCTTTCGTAACCACACACACGCACACACACACACACCACACAAATCGACGGCTCCCCCTCCTTCGTTTACTCGTTTCTGCTAGCTTAATTCCATATCATCCACTCCTTCTCCTACTCTCCCCGCCCCTACATCCGGGGCGCTCCGCCCTCTTGTCCTTTAACCTCTCTCTGTCTACTTACTCTCCCCTCTTCCCACCTTTTTCACTTTTCTCACTTTCCCCCCCATCCCCCTCATCCATACTATACCTGTCTCCCATACTGTTACACTTTTGGAGTCTCTTCTCATTTTTATTTTTATTGTGCCTCTTTAACGGCGCATCGTAATAGACTGCTGGTGTTTTTTTTTTTTTTTTTGTGTCCCGTGCTTGGTTGCCATCAGTCAAAACCCTGTAACCGCAGCCGGGCTCTTAGGACAGGATTAAACCCCGCCGACTTTTTTTAAACGCTGCATATACGTAATCCACCACCGTTGACAACCTTTTACCGTCACACACCCCATCACAGTGCTATATCGCACATGCGATGGACCGTTTGGCCAATGTTCACAGCAGGTTTGGTAGATTAGGTTTCGATTCGGTTGCTTACTCTGGGCCCTCCCCCGATCCCTCCTCAAATTATTCCCCTCGAAATGTTTCCCTCATCGGTTCGCACAATGGCCATACGACTAGCTCCCCCATCTCTATGCCACAGGCATCCTCATCCGGGAGGGTAGATATTGGCTCAATGGATTCGCTTGAGAATATTGGTAATGGAAAAGGCGGAGTTGAGGATGGAACCTTCAGGGATCCCGATTTCATTTCACCCATCGAACAAGCAAACCGGGCACGAAAGTCATCTATCGCCTTTGACCCTCATGTCAAGGCTGATGGCGGTAAACGGTTTCCTTTGCAGTCACCCCTTCCGAAACCAATCAAACTAGATTCGACGGCACCAAGAGAATACTTTGAAGAAAAACAACTACCAGCTCGTTCCTTCACCTGGTCAGAGCAAGACTCTCAATACCGAGAAGGCTCTACGAGATACAGGAATGGAAGTGGCTCAATCCGCGAGCGTCGTACCTCTGCCCGCCAGTTCCTCTCACCAACACCTTTGGATAGTTCGGATCATGGCTCTGAGCGAGTTGCTTCCCTGACTTCGGATTCCACCATGTCTCCACTCTCCGACGAGTTTTACACCCCACCCCCTCAATCCGATGCCTTTGGAGACTATTTCCCTTCACCCTTCACTGGTTCACCACTCAACGATCGCCTCCAGGGTGGCTCACCGATTTGGCCCACTCGTAGTGTCGGGCACTCGTCGAGAAGCAAGTCTTATACATTTGAGCCTCAGCCAAGGTCACGGTCTAGGCGGGCCCAGAGCGATCGATCCGCTAGCCCTAGGTATGGGGGATCCTCGCAACTAAGCCCAGCAAACCTGGTAAGTTTTTACTTTGTATCAGTAGCCTGGTTTCTGTCTGCATGATAATTTGAATTGCTGACCGAAAAAACTTAGTTTCTGAACAGTCTCAACAATAGCCGTGCACAGCCTGTTGAGCCTGATTCCGAGGGTCAGGAGGTAGGCTCCTACGTCCTTGGAAAGCAGATCGGTTATGGAGGGTTTAGTGTAGTCAAGGAGGCTATTACCATAGAAGGGGGCATAGAGATTAAGCGGGCGGTGAAAATCGTTCGAAAGAAAGCACGTGAAGTTGATTGTGAGAATGACAAAGTTCAGGCGGACTTTGATCATGAAGTGTCGCTCTGGAGATGCATTTCACACCCCCATATATTGCCCCTCGTTGCTGTCTATGATACCCCTTTTGCAACCTTTGCTTTCACAAAACTCATTAAGGGCGGATCCCTCTACGACCTGATCAAGGCCAATCGCCATGGGATATCCGCAAGATTGGCACAAAAGTACTCCTTCCAACTTGCCTGTGCCTTGAGATATCTCCATGAGGACATGCGCATCATGCACCGAGATGTGAAGCTAGAAAATTGCCTTGTGGATATGTCGGTCGATAGTGATGAGGGAGGAGACTTGTTGCTTTGTGATTTTGGGATGGCGGAGTTTATAAAGAGCCAAGATGACGAGGACGACGATGATGACAGCAGTAGTGACAGTCTTTACTTCAGTGCCGCGAGACGTTCCCGAAAGTCTTCCACCGCATCGACCAATTCCGCATTCCTCCCATCGACTACTACCTCCCTAATGGGCTCCCTTGAATACGCAAGCCCCGAGATGATATCAGGCCAAGACACCTTGTCGTCCTCGCCCTGCCCCCCAAATTCTACACCTGCAGCGGACGTATGGGCATTCGGCGTTGTGGTTTACGTGTTGCACACCGGAAGCCTTCCATTCTCGCATAACTTTCAGCCCAAACTGATGAATAAGATTTTGAGTGGTGAATATGACGAGGAGAAGTTGAAGAAGTGTAGGGGTTTAGTTGAAGCCGGGAGTTCACAAGATGTCCTTGAGGTGGTGAAAGGTTGTCTTGCGATACGGCCTGAAGAGAGGTGGGATATTAGGAAAGTGTTAGAGAGTCCGTGGTTCAGGCAATATGGAGCTGAGAGCCCTTGAATGGCAAAGTCAGAGGACCGGAGTCGAAGATGAAGCTACGCTGTTGAAGGAGTAGGGAATCCCAAGATTTGACGATCGGTCCAACGCTCAGCTCTGGACGAAGTCGACGGAATCTCGGTGGAGATCCCACCATCTACTTCAATGAGCGTTGGTCGTCTGTCGGATGGGGGGATGGGTTTGGTGGCCATAGGAGGAAGCTGTTTTATTTTATTTTCTGTTTTGCTACGGAGTCCTTGCTTTTAAAAAGTCACGCTGCGCTATTCATTCTTCCACGTTGGCAGCATTTTCGTTTTTTTGCTTTCAGTCTTGTCCTGTCCTGTCCTGTCTTGTGTCTTGTTTTTGCATTATTTTGCTCTTGTTTTTTTGACCTTTTTCCTTTTTACTACCGACAGTGCATTGCCTTTGAGCGAACACGTTTTTGACTAATTCCCATTGTGGTACCCTTCTCTGCTTACTTATTTCCTGTATTTACATCTACTCTATCTGGGGTAGATGATTGTTTCTAAATTTTTGTGTGCCCTTTTCTTCTCCTTAGCGGGTCCTCCGTTGAGAGTATTTTCCTATTTTATTTTTATTTACCTCTGTTATCTTTTTTTTTGCATGTGCGAGTGACACACGTGTTTTTTTTTCTTCTTTTTCTTTTTCTTTTTCGCTTTCTTTCCTTTTCCTTACCATCCTATCGGGGAGTTTTACCGGGGGGCAAAAGGGATAAGGGGTCTGGGTATGTAAAATAACATTTCTCGTGGTATATGGGAGATGTAGGGGGTTTTGTATGAGTAGTTAGCACAAAATCATATGTTCATCGTGCTTGATACTTTCTCTGGTATCAGGTATGGGGAATGGCTCACACAAATTGTGCGTCCGAATTTGCCGTTGGGGGTGGCTAAAGTGACCCACTGCTGTTGTTCCAGTGAAGTACTAGTAAATCTAGACTACATGATTACGGTAGCTCTGACTAGCAAGTCTTTTTTGCAATTATGAGCTTTGAATAAATCTAATATCGTTTGGCGGGGAGGGGGTGAGAAGTGCTCATAGAAACTGGGACCATTACTCGAGTAGACCTTGCATTATTTGTAAGACGTCAATAATTACCCTCTTTGGATTAAGAAGTGCGAGGGGAAAAAAAGCTACGGTATGATATGATAGCTTTCAGCCGTCCGCTGAGACAAATAAAAAGGAAAATGGCGCAGACCTTACTAGGAGAGGCAACTCTAACGTCTTAGGGCGAGACCCAATTATTCTAATTTCTGCGGTAACCTGATCGAGTAACACTAGCCATCAAGGATAGCGTCATGCACGCTTGCAACTTTATTTGAACATCCAACCCCCATTCTACACACACACACAAGCAACGGAAAGAGACTTCTAGACCTACCGTATCCCTCCTATAGTACGACAACGCTAACTCGCCAATCCTGTCTTCAACTGCTACCACAACACTCCTTAAGAGCACTATCATGCCATCCGATAGTGATGGTCTGAGAACCTCAGACGTAGATTTTGTTCCAGGGATTGGAACCGCTCCCCGGGAGCGCCCACTGCTACTGCCATCCGTACATTTAACCTTTAACCTCCTCTTATCTCGACCCGGTCCCTGGAGCTAACCATATATGAGAAAACAGGGTAGAAAACTCCGCCACCTAACTGGCATCGCCCTCCGGGACCTCACTACCTGTGTGCAGAAAACGCAGTCTGCCCGCTCCGCAAAGTCCTCTGACGATGACGTTTTAGCCGGGGCATGGAAGTCGGCGGGGAAGTTACCGGCGCGCACTGAGGAACTAACTAGCGGCAGTAGCAGTAGTGGTGGGGGATTGATTCACGCAAAGTCCGAGATGGACCTTACCAGGCCCGGTGGACGACTACGGCGCCGAAGCACGAGGGGGAACCCGCTGGGCCTGGAGAACCCGCTGACAAGGCAGAAGAGGCTTGAGGATGTTACGGCGGGTAGAATGGCGGACGTGTTCTTTTCGCTACATATTGTGGGCGGGGGAGCGCTGGTAGAGCGATCAGACGATCCGATTTATATCAGTGAGGTTGTGTCAAAATCTATGGTATGGGGCTCTGCGACCCGTGGATTCTTGAAAAGAGAGCTTATGGGGGGCGGGTTTTTACAGAATCCGAATTTTCAATTCTTCGAGTTGTCGCATAGCGGGCCGCACGTTTCTAGGTTGGATAAGGTCACTGTAAAGATATGGGCCGGCACTCAGGGGCAATTCCGGCTAATTGTCGAGTTGAGTATCGCGCTCTCAGCCCTGCAGTTTATTGGTAAAAATGTTCATAATTCATCTTTCCAACTTTTTTTTTCTTTTCTTCTTCTCGCCGCTGGACTCTCTCCCCACCCCCCTCATTCACTCGCTACCGGGACCTTGTGAGGGCTAATTAGAAGTGAATGAGTGCAGCTGGAGAACTTTGGATATCCATTCCCTACAAATTCCATCATATTTTTTTTATCAGATGGGATCTACACTACTTTTATGGACATACCTCTCTCTGCCCCCGCTTTGCATATGGAATTACCAATTCGTGGAAATGCGCCACCTGTTTCAGCTCGCTCCATCGCTTCCGCTACGGATAACTTAATCGTGTGTATTAATTAGCCCGATCTCCGACGAATCCTCCATCACCCAGCTAAACTAACACCTACTTCCATCCAGTCCACCACCTCCTACGATGCGATAATGAAGCTCAACAACCTGGAAGACTGCATCAAAGACGCTGAACAAACAAGCGCCAAAGTCTCCAGCCAGATAAACGCGATCCTAGAGCGGGAGTCCGGTTCAATGACGCCCCTCCGAGAAGTTTCACAAGCGCAGGAGTCTAGGAAGACCCTGCGGGGTTATTTGGCCTCGGAAAAGAAGCGCCTGAGCACAGCGGTAAAGAAACGAGAAGCCCTGCAGCAAAGCTTACGAATGCGCCGCGAGGCAATGGCGGCTGGGCGGGAGGCGCAAAAGACGGGAGAAAACTATCTTAAGGAAGCGGCCGTTGGCCTCGAGCGCTGTAGGAAAGACCTAGGAGAGACTAGGAAGGGAATAGAAGCCCAACGACGCCGTATAGTGGAAGATTTACAAACGGTCTACCCTGTCGAATCTGTCCTCTTCCTCATCCTCCCCTTCCACCACCAGCCAGCTAATAAAAGAAATTATAGGTGCCGAACCACCCCCTAGCCTTCACCATCCGCTCCCTCCCATTGCCAAACACGCACCATGAGGATGCGGATGCGGACACCGTCTCTGCAGCACTCGGCTACGTCGCACACGTCGCCTACCTCCTCTCCTTCTACTTGGGCACGTACCTGCGCTACCCACTGCAACCGCTGTCCAGCAGCTCGTTCGTGCGCGACCCCATCTCCGTCATAGCTGGCGCACGCACATTCCCGCTGTGGGTGAAGGGAAGCGTCTACTTCCGCTTCGAGTATGCCATCTTTTTGCTGAATAAGGACCTTGAGCAATTGATGAGTTCGCAGGGGCTGTGGGTCATGGATATTCGACACACATTGCCGAATTTGAAGTATTTGTTGCTTTTTGTTAGTTCAAACACTAGCAGCGGCAGCAGTAGTGGTAGCCATAGTGGCGGTGTTGGGCCCGGGGAGATTATGTGTGTATTCCTAACCTTTTCTCGTACTATCGTACTGTTGCTGATTGATAAGGGCGAATGATAGGCCGGAGCGAACAAGACCCTCATCACCCTTCATAAAAGTACTCTCTCGGCAACCCTCTGAGATTGACTCTTCTCCCACTACCAACATCCCTACCACCACTAATAATAATACCGATACTTCCTCCTCCTCGTTGATTACTCCCGCCACCGCAACCGTCCCAACCCCTGGTAAAGGCAAAAAACCACTCTCGACATCATCACCATTGACCGACCAGTGAGGCGGAAGTTAATGTAGATGGTAGAATCTATTCAATGAATGGATCAGCACAAATGCTAAGGGCTATTTATTGGCTCTCATCCGGCGGCCCTCTTGTTCCTGGCGGATCAGTTAATGCAGATGGTAGAATCTATTCAATGAATGGATCAGCAAAAATGCTAAGCACTAATTATGCTACTTTTTTTCTTTTTTTTTCTTTTTCTTTCTCTTTTTCTCTCGCTTCCTTCTTTTTTTTTTATAATTGCTATTGGGTTTTTTTTAAAAAAAGCGTCTTGAGTTAACTTAGCGGGTTTAATGGCGTTTGCTTTCTTTCTTTCTCTTTTTCTTTTTTCTTTTTACGATTGCGAAGCCAATGTTGGGGATGTGGTTTTCTTTTTTTTTAAAAGTGAGGTTTGTGGGTGATTTGGGTTGGTATAGTTGAAGACTGTTACTGCAGTTCATGGATGTATGCTGATGGTGAGTGATGGAAGAGTAGAGGGCGTGGGCTGGGTGAGTGAGGGTAGGGGATGGAAGATAGAGCAAAGAAATCTAGCGGGTTGATGGTAGGAGATTACTATGATAATTCCATAGCATCCTATCATAGGAACGGTATCATATAAAATCAAAACAAAACTGGTATCCACCAACCACCCTTGTGTAAAATACCGAGTGACAAATTATGATTACTTCTCACTTTTTTTGCAATTAGAACCATCTATACCCTTTCCTACCAGTACCTACTTAAAGCTTATCAATTCTGCCAAGGAGGTACTCCAACTGCCTGTAGGCAGCCCCAGGCTGGAATTGCGGGGCCATGTGACCGCACAATTCAATTTCCACCCACCTATGTATGGATCGTCAGTCAGAGGGGTATCACGGGTGTGTATGAAAATAACATACGTCAACTTCCTCTCAGTATGTACGACACCCATAGTTCCCTGATCACCATACGGAACAATGAAGGGTTCCACCGGTTTGGTTTGAAATCCTTGTTTTCCGCCCCAGGTCATGTTTTGAATCGCTAACCTATTTATTTATAATACCAGTAGTACATTTTATCAGCACTCGCAGCCTTACGGTAGGTAGGTAGGTAGGAGGGGGGGGGGGGGGGGGCATAGAAAAAAGTCC
>Ga0307507_10007335_pt1 | contig 16119 bp, 13 predicted proteins | sample 7_EM_MG_FD_207223 | JGI IMG/M metagenome (GOLD analysis project Ga0307507, IMG submission 207223) | Populus trichocarpa ectomycorrhiza microbial communities from riparian zone in the Pacific Northwest, United States - 7_EM | ecosystem: Host-associated > Plants > Roots > Unclassified | place... | reverse complement strand
CTCACTCAAACTTCCAACAAGATTTCGTCCTCAAATTAAAAAAGCAATATTAATTCCCCATCCACTCCAGAATAATTGAGCAGGACCCACACTTTAGCAGGAGACAAGAGAGAGCCAACAAGGAGAAAGAGCACCAGAAATATTAATATTGCTGAGGGCTGACGCAAAATATTAATATTAAAAAAAAAGATTTAAAATTTAAAACTGTGATGCAACAAAGAAAAAACTATCATGTCAAATGACTCACGTGAAACCATCAATGTTTTTGAAGAGTTCCAATTTGGTCCTCAAATACGAATCTTCTCGGGGTTATAAAGATTTATTTTCATCAAGTGGGTCCTTAATTTCTCGCACAAATCAATAAGAGTTGAGAAAATCGGTCGAAATTTCATACACATATGGCATTGTTGGTCTCGAAAACCATTTATTTATTTGAAAATATTATTAAATATATGCTCAAGTGTGTTGTGATCCTCAATTGAGCCTTCCAAGAATCTTGAGTATTTTCTTCTTTATACGATAATGTCAAGTACGACTTTTGACAGGTTGGTCAATTATTGCTCTAAGATAATGGCCAAAAGATTTGGCAGAAATTCAAGAATCATGATGCACTTGGGGGCAACAATTTGAAGTTTGTCTTTTTTACTTGAAACTTATTTTTAATACTATAATTTCGAACCACTTGTTTCATAGTTTTCGCATCTAGTCCGGATTAAGATTTAAGTTTCAAGTTTTGATCAGGTTATTAAATTGTTCAAGTTAATTTTTTATTTAAAAAATTCAAAATGATATTATTTTAGTAAAATAATTTAAGAATGATAATGCAGATGGGAGCAATAATTTGAAGTTTGTCTTTATTTCCTTTACGTCTATTTTTAATACTATAATTTCGAACCACTTTTATTGCCTCTCTCAGCACATAGAATTTGGTTGAGTGTTTTATTGTTCAAAGTGTTCAAAAGTTCGAATACTATCCTTCCCAATGTGATTTAGTTTATTTAACCATCTATTTTTAAGCCGGTGTCTTAATAAATATAGCATAAAATTGTAACTTTTCTCTTTATTAATGTGATTTAGTTTATTTAACCATCTATTTTTAGACAATTTTAAGAATGCACATCCTATGAGTCTAATACATTTTAAAATTCAACAAACACAATAAAATATTAATGCAATGTAGACAAAAAAAAATACAAAAACAAATATGAGCTTTAGGATTGAAAAATGTTTACCTTAATGACGTGCTTAATTTTAAAGTTTATTCACGTTTAATAAAATGAAAGAAAAAACCAAAGAAAATAAGTTAAAAAATTCACCACACATACCTTTTAATTATGTTGATAGTAAAAACATGAAGTCCTACTACTTAAAACTACAATAGAAAAAAGGATTTGAGTGAGGAACAAATGGTTTAGCAGAAAGAGTGAAGAGAGGATTGTGAAAATGAACTTCCAGTGTCCTTGCTGGGTTTCATATTACATATATTCCGACGGAATCCTAGATAGAACATTAAATAATATTATTTTTAATTAGACGGATTCTCTCGGTAAATTCGCCTTGAAAATTTCATTTCGCACTAAATTTTTCAAAAAATCCTCCAAATTTTTTGCAGTCCATCCATGATTCCGTCGATAAAAAAAATAGTACACGGTCAGAGATGCAATTATTAACAAGGCATTGGAATTCGCAGTCCGTTAGTAATTCTCTCAGGAACCTGACAATCACTTAACGCACTTTAATTGTCATCACCGCCATGAGAAGGGGAACAATTCCCTTTGCATCTAGAATACACAGATGGACACGATCTGTTATTGTTTCCATTGGTTGTTTGGGCTGTATTTCCCTCGGTGTTGTTGACTGTGAACAATGCTAAAGGGAGGGAGTAGTTCCCTTCACCTCTGAAATACACTAAGGGACACAAACCGTAAGTGTTTCCATTGGTGTAATGGACAGTAAATAGTGTCAGAGGGAGGAGAACAGTTCCCTCCGCCTCTGGAATACACCGACGGACACAAACTGTCAGTGTTTCCATCGGTGTTTTGCACAATGAATAACAAATTGTACCCGTATTCCCTATCTATACATCAAGCAAATACTTAAATTAAAAGTTGCACGCACAACACAATAATACCAGTTCATATAACAATTATAAAATAAATACTTCTTTGTTGAGAATTTCATTAATAACTATTACATTATAGTGTATTGCATTACACTTTCGTATTTTGATAGTTAGTCAGAATTTTCTTCTTCTTCTTCAATTGACTCGTCGTCAGCTCCATCACAATCTTTTACGGTGATTACATTGTTATCATCATCTTCATCGACTTGTGCTTGTCCGCTGGAGCTCAGAACAACATTTAACTCCATAACGTCAACGTCAACATTAACAAAAATATTATCTAAGACGTGAAAATTTAAATTTTCTTCCAAGTCAATCGATGGAGCAACTCGATATGGTTCAATCAACTCACTTATTTGAAAGACATCATCTCCGACATTTGACTCATCATTCTCATCCTAAACAACCTGGACACGACTCTTGGGTTTGGTTTTCAATATGGATAACTAATTAACTCTTGAGCGATCCTTTTTAAAGGAAGGGGTGTATGTGTAATAAACTTGCTAGCATTGCTTGGCGAAAACAAAGACATCATTGACATTGCAGAGTCTAGATTTTGAGTTAGTTTCGACCAAATCATGATAGGGATCTACTTTGATTCCTTTATCAGTGGTGTCATACCAATAGCATTTGAATAAAAGGACTCTATTATGCTCGTTTTGATATTGCAATTCAATTACCTTTTCTAATTTCTCATAATAGTCAACTTCAAACTCACTAAAAGTCAATCCTTTAATACAAACTCCATTGTTATATCTTTCTACCTTGCCCATATTCTTCAGTATGAAACTCGTACTCATTAATAAAATACTCATTATTGCACTTCACTTTTCTTTCAGGACCCATACTTAGTAAAGACAATGTAGCGATAGCATTCCTTCTTATTTTATAAACTTGGTACATCAAGTACAACAATGAATAGTGATCGAGAATTTTGTAATGAAATTAAGTATCTTAATAGATAATGAGTTTGTGATAGTACTTACATGTGTTCTAAACCACATCACAAATTTTTTATCTTGTAATCAAAAGATTTGAGATTCGGTCAACTATAAGTCATTAGACAGTAAATATCGATGATCTTGCTTACGAGGTATGTAACAATGTATGAGTTTGTGATATTACAAGAGATGAATAGTCAATTAATAACAAAGTTTAAGAAGTATACTTATTGAACAAAAGGTCCCAGTTCATCGTAGTTAAATAGCACATAATTATGTGCTTGTCTGAATTTTATTTCAGACAAATATCTTTCCCTGCCAGCATTTTTTGGTGTGGGTCGTCCAGGATTGGAGAATATTGACAAGTTCTCACTCGAAGGCACTTCACCACCATCATCATGCTTTGGAATGCGATTGATTCCTGTTCTCAAATGAGGCTCGAAATAGTACGAGATAAATGTTGAGATCTCCTTAACAATATAGGCCTCATATATCGATGCCTCAACATGCACCTTGTTTTTTATCTTTTTCTTAGAGTTGAACAAGACCTGTATGGAATAAAATGAATGTTTTCAATTAACATAAACAATGGAAATAATATCGAAGATTACATTGCATATGTAAAATCTCTAACCTCTCGAATGGACACATTCATCTATACTAGACTAGGCCTTTAACTTTTACCTTATACGATAAATATATAAGTAGATGCTCCATCGAGTCAAAAAACGATGGAAGGAATATCATCTCAAGTTTGCATATTGTCTTGACGATATTCATTTCAAGCCTCTCAGTGTGTTGTGTCTGCAAGTTGCTGAAGCATATATCTTTAAAGAAATAACTAATCTCTATGAGGGCATCCTATATCCCCTATGAAAATAAATCACGATAAGCTAATATAATGAGTGTTTGTATAAACACGTGGCAGTCATGGATCTTCATTCCATACAATTTGCAATCCTTCAAATTAACCAATCTTGATATGTTCGAGGCACGTCCATCAAGAAAACACAGACTCTTCAGCCATTGGTACACTAGTAGTTGTGCATTCTTGTCTAAGATGGTGCTTGGTTTGGGCTTTACAACCTGTGACCCGGCATAAATCTAACTCCATATTTTTATGGTAACAAAACAATGTTATATTCATTCTAGCCTTAATGTTGTCCTTTGTCTTTCCCTTCATGTCCATGACCGTGTTGAAAATGTTCTCAAACACATTCTTTTCTATGTGTATGACATCAAAGTTATGGCGGAGGAGATTGGTCTTCCAATAAGGAAGCTCTCATAAAATTCTTCATTTTACCCAGTTGTGGGTCAAACCAAAACCATGAAACTTTTTTTTATCGAATTGGAAACCAAACACAATGTCACTGTACTCTGACACCACGTCATACAATTCTTCACCGGAAAGACGCAAGGATGCGACATCTTTTTCAACTCTACCAATAAAAAAATCATTTCTGTTATTTCTATACTTTTGATTTGTTAGTAAGAAATGTCGCTGGCAATCAAAAAACCATGTTTTAGCATGAATACCTTGTTGTTTTCCATGCAGTATGGACTTGCTAGTTTTCCATATGTGCTCCAACCAGAAACCATTCCATAAGCTAAAAAATCATTAATAATCCACATCAAAGTTGCCCTTATAAGAAAATTTTGTTTCGTCGATACATCATAAGTTAATGCCCTAGATAACCACAACTGCGTCAACTCATCAATCAATGGTCAAAGATAAACATCTATATTCCAGCCCGGACTATTAGGACCGAGTATGACCGTAGATAAAAACATGAACTCCAGCCTCATACGCATCTCCGGTGGCAAGTTGTAAACCGTTAGTATAATCGGCCAATAAGAATAAGGAGCAGCAAATGATCCAAATGGATTGAATCCGTCTGTACATAGCCCAAGATACATGTTCCTTGATTCAACTGAAAAGTGAGGATGCGCGCTATTAAAGTTTTTCCAAGCTTCACTATCGAAAGGTGCACCATAACTCCATCCACCGTATCATGTGATTAGTGTCATGTCATGTGCTTAGCAGTCTTTGGTGATATGAACAACCTCTGCAGTTTGGGTGTGATTGGAAAGTATTTAAGTTTTTTATGTGCTATAAGAGTCTTTTCCCTGTCAATTCTGGGTTTATAATTGGAATGCCCACATGTCCTGCACTCGGTCAGTTCATCATTTTCAAAAAAGTACAACATGCAAAAGTTTAGACATGTCAATTTTTTGGTATCCTAGACCGAGGGGTTTCATCATGAACTTAACATCATATAAGTTCTCTTTCAGCCTATTCCTTTCAGGTAAAATGTTTTTCACCCATTCGACAATTCTGTCATAACGGGCTTCACTCAACCTATAATTCAACTTGATGGTAAACACATCTGCAACGACTGATAATTTACTGTGATTTGTACAGCCATCCCATAATGGTTTGTCAGAATCTTTCAAAAGATCAAAACATCTGGCCACGTCTGTATTAGATTCTTCATCTACGATTGAACATTGATCAGCATGACCCTGATTCATTCTCATCGCATCCATAACCATAGTCCTATAAGGATTACAGTTGTCAGTTTCAACTCCATGCACGTTTCTAACACTAGAAGTTGGCCCAACCATCCTTTCTACTATGGCTCGTGAGGAATAAATGATTCTCTGTGTGCATATACCAACACAGGTATTCCTCCATGAACCCTTTGTGTAGAAGATGCATCGTTACAACATCTAAATGAAGAAACTTTTTATTTTTATACCTCATACATGGACACTTAATACCGCCTCCACTAATATTTCTCGAAATAGATGTTTCATAATTAATAAAACCTTGAATCCTGTTACAATAATCCATCATCCGTAATCCTTATGGTAAATCTCGATACATCCATGAACGATCATTCATGACTTCTATTGAACCTATATATATATGACTTATATTGAACCTATATATATATAATAATGAAGACAACAAAATTGTATTAATTAAAATATTAAGTAAATAATCAACCTATTTCCATACTTCTCTTAATTCATTATCAATTATCTACGTACATACAAATTTGTACACATTAATTTATGAAAATTACAACTTGACAATAAAATTAACAAAATATAAAACAGACCCGTTAAACAAGTCATTATTTATATCATCACAACACACTTAAGTTGGTAATTCAACATAAGTTTTAACAATTTACACAAATATATAATTTTATAAAATCTAAAACAAACCATAACATGTACAAAATCATGTATCCATACAACAAGTTTATTTGAGAAAAAATAATAAAACAAGTAAACACCCAAACAAAATATATATACTACAAAAATATGCAATAAAAAAATTAACATTTCAAAATTGTGTTCAAACTAAAAAAAAATGGTAGATTTACTTAAAATGAAAAATCCACAATAAAAGTGTTGTGTGACTGGAAAGGTTGAGGAATGATAAGTTGTGTTAAGATGGGATGGGATGTAAGGGGGGACCTTGAGTTTGCTTCCAGAGGTCACTAGTTCGAGTGCCACAAACCTCAGGGCCACTAGAGATTTATATGGTCGTTAACTTCAGGGTTTCGGGGGATTAGTCGAGGTGCGCGTAAGTTGACCCGGACACCCACGATTAACAAAAAAACATAAATATATTTCTATATAATTCAAAAATAAAATTTACATTTAACAAAGAATAACAAATAAAAAGACATGAAGTAATCTAATTAAATAAAAAACAATGATAAAACCAAAGTGATAAAAAACATGAAAAAAAGAGAGCTCGGTCTTAATTAAATAAATATTGAAGGATGAAATCGAAAAATATCACCTTAAAAAAAGATTTAAAAAAACCCCAAAACAATCATAGGCAAACCTCATGAAGCCAGGTTAATTTCCAAATCTTGTAACCCATGAAATCTTAGACATAGGCTTAATCAAGAAGCTTAAATACAAACCAATTAAATGTTGAAGAATTCAATTGGGTAAAAACATACCAATTTTGCAAAGAAAAAAAAAACATAACAATCAAAAGAATGAGAATGAAATCGATTAGGAAAAAAAATTATGAAGGGAAAATCGCAAAAAAAAAAATGCAATTCCAAAAATTATCTTATATTACACAAAATAGTATTTAAAAGAATGAAGGCAAGCAAAAAAAAAGAAGATAAAATCGAAACAAAAATCTAATTCAAAGAATTATTTCAAAAATAAAATCATAACTAAAAGAACAGAGACTAAATAAGAAAAGAAATATAAGTTTAGGGGTTAACTTGAAAAATTGGGTGATAGGGTTGAAAGACCGAGGAAGAGAGAGGAAAGAAAGAAGAAAAAAAGAAATGACCACCACTGACAAACCAAAGTTCTTATCAGTGCACGTGTTACATATTTATAGAAGAGATGCCGAGACAAAGTTAAAGCAACCCTGGAATGGCCTTTTTGGCCGCTGGAATCAATCGCACATGTCATCCATAAATAGTAGAGTGGATGATGCGTTCTCAGCACTTGTCTATTTTTTTAATTTATTTTTATTTCTTGAAAGACTAGAATGCTCTTGCACCACCCAAAAACAACAAAAAAACCAGCTGCAAAATAACTAAAATAACTTTTGACCTTAGGCTTAAGAAAATAAGCTAAAAGACACTACCAGAAAATCTACGAATACAAACAAAATCACTGATGAAAAAAATCCATTGGTATTTTGAGGTGATATTTACCCACCAAATTGATTCCATTGCCCAATCCATCGGTATTTACCAACAAAAAAATTTTGTCTGTAAATACCGAGAGAATCTCAGTCGAACTAAAAAAAATTTAAAAAAACCAAAAAGTACGATGACGTGTATTTTTTTGTGGATGCTTTTACTGGCGGAATTACAGATGGATTCAAACAGCGAAAACCGTATAGTGATATGTCACTTATACTGACATAATTGCTGACAGATAGAAACATTTCGTCAATAATTTCATCGGTAGTAGTTAATATATGACCTAATTGTCAACCCTCTCCTCCCCTATTTCTCCTTCCTCTCTGCAACTAACCCCCCTCCCCCTAATCTGCAACAAACTAACTAACCCCCCTCCCCCCTCACATCCCATCTCATCTCAACACAACTCATCTTTCATCAACCTTTCCAGTCACACAACACTTTTATTGTGGATTTTTCATTTTAAATAGTTTGTTCATTTACAGGAATTCCAGCATGGATTATCCATTTCATGTGAATATTCATATGTATGGAAGTTGAATAAGACAAAGTTGTGGTCAATAACTGCTCTATTCCTTGTGCTTTCGGATAGATTTGTATCGGTAAATTTCCGACGAACATATTCCCTTGGTTTATACCAAGGGAATTACAGTGGGAAAAAAATTAAAACAAAGTAAAAAAAAATGATGATGTGTCAATTTGACCAATGGAATTACCGACGGAATAAAGTTGGTCGGTAAAGTCAGTCGGTAACATCGTTGGTAAACTATGAACATTGTTCATCATGTCAATTACAAAGGGAATCACCGATGGAAAATTCCGTCAGTATTTTCCAGATAGCTCCAGAATTATTCACTTTCTAATTGCACTGTTAATTGTTGTTCTTTACGGACAAAATCACCAATGGATTGAAAAGTCGTCAGTGTTATTTGGAGGTTTTCTGAAAAAATTCAATCAATTTAAAATTTTTATTTAAATATTAAAGACGGAATCACCGACGGATTAAAAATCGTTAGTGATTGTTGGCAGTTTCTGAAAACTTTTTATGAAATTAAAAATTTAAATTAAATATTACAGACGAAATTACCGACGGAATAATTATAAAATATAAATATTTAATTATCCGTCGGTAAAACTATCGCTAACGCGCCCCAACAAAAAAGCTTGAATCCCCTTATTTCACAAGAGACAGACTTATTCCTTCTTCTTCTTCTTCTTCCATATATGTAAAAAACATCAATATCTATTTCTTTCTCTTCTCTTCTCTCCTCATCTCCTTCTCTTCTCCTCCATGCTCGGGTATGTCTTTTTCTTCTTTCTTCTTTTATCCCCTTAGTTTTTTTTAATTAATATGCTTAACAAAAAAAAAAAATTCTCTCCTTAGCTTCACTTGCAACTACATTAAGGTAAGACTTTTTTTTCTTCTTTTTTCATGATTGTTTTCACTATATTTGTTTTTTATTTTATTTTTAATTGTTTTTGTTCTTAATAATTGTATAAATGTTGTTGTGAGATTATTTTTTTTTCATATGAGATTAATTTTTAGTTGATTTATATATAGGAGTTTTAAATTTTTAGCAATCGCAACTTCATTTTTCATATGAATTTTTTTAGTTGAATTTATTTTTTCGTTTTATTTATTTGTTGCAAATTTGTTTGAGTTGATTTTCTTCTTCTTTTTTCCAAGCATTTTGAGTATATATTATAGAGTGTTCATTTATGTTAATTTAATTATTTTATAATTTTATAAAATGGATTTTTTTAAAATGTTTTTAAATAATTACCGATGGAATTACCGATGATATTTTTCGAGGGATATACCGATGGAATGAAGCGGGTAATTTTTTTAACGCGTCTATTCCATCAGTAAATTCATCGGTAATAATATTTTTTTATTACCAACGGATTTACCGACAGATAAAAAAATTACCGATGAAAGATTTACCGACAGAGAATTTCTGTCGGTAATTTCGTTGGTAAATTAATTACCGACGGAATATGTGTCTTATGCCGACGGAAAAATTCTGTCGGTAAAACTGTTAAATGTTGTTGGGAGTGAAAGAAAAGAGTGATTTGATAAAAATCATAAGTAACTTAATTATGTAATCCTCCAATCATTTCAATATATTGAAATAAAAATCTGAAATTGATATTTTATATAGGCCACTAACAAAGGGTTGGACAGACCATGTGAGGTGCCATTTAGTCCAAGTTAATTAATTGCTCGTGGGTTCGGTCTTTTGAAATTGATGAATATTCAAGTAGATATAATTGAAAAGCAAATGCAGGCAGGCGTTTTAAAAGGATGTCTACATCACCTAGAAGAGGTTAATACGACAAGAAAATCATAAGGTCAATACGATACACCCCGATAAGTATTTGTACGTACACCATTGCTTACATCAACCTAGGGTCGGTATTTCTTTCTCTTTCTTTTGAGAGTAATAGCGTAGCTATAAAACGCGGCTTAGACTATCAGTCAATTCAAGATATAATATAAATATTTTTTATTAATTAAATTAAATCAATTCTAAATTTATATAATCTGAATCTTTAATTCAGTCGACTTACTTAACCACGAATCAATATATTGACGTGTTTTGCTTTTTTTAAAAATATAGGACACATCATGAAAACCATTTATGAATCAAAATTATAATTTTAGCTCCAGCCACTATTGGTAATCCAGTGGCTCTAGACGAGGATTGGTATATGGCAACTCCAAATGAAGCCATTGTTGGTAATCTATCAGACCCTGCAGATGCTGTTGGTAATCCAGTAAACCTCATAGCCACTAATGATAATCTAGCATATGCTAACAAAAAACAACTTGAGGAGCTTGAAACCGAACTACAATGGGTGACAAACTACAAGGGTCTTTATGTAGTGAAGAAGGTTTTCTTATGAAGAGCTCTAAGGTTGTTTAGAATGGGTGGATAAGATCTAGCTAGACTTGTGAATTTTAATTCTGTAAAAAAGATACTATATATGATGTATTCAGTTTTCTTCTCATAACAATAAAGTGAATTTTGGTCATAAATTCTTTGTGTAAAGAACCTTTATTTAAAAATTTCATGATATCACATCATTTTAAATCCTTTTCCTAAAAAACTTGAAAAGAACTGGTTTTATGCATGATTACTAGGAATGAATTATAATATGTTCAAGATGAGGTTTAAGCGACTCTCGATTAAGAGGTGACCAAACCAAACAACCCAAAGTTAATTATGATATAAAACCTATCTCCAAATGACATTTTTTGCATGAATAAAGGGTTGGTAGTGACTCTGTAATCACCCACAAGTTCTTTCGGAAAAAGGACAGTTTATTGATACTAACAATATGAGTTTAAATGAGGAAAAATCATCTTTGTTATCCCTTCACTTTCTAAAAATATATCTCTTGTGGTTCTCATTTAAGCTTGAATAAGTTTTTTTTTTTGTTAAAACTCTGACTAAGGCCACACCCCATACTAGAGGTAAGAAGAAAATATGAGCAAATTGCCAAAATACACACATGGATCTATGAAGGTCAAAACCCAACACTAGGGGGCATCATAAAAAAAAAAAAGTAAAAGAAAGGAAAAGAAAAATAAATGATGGTCTTATGATACTCCAAGACTAAAGCAAAGATCCCGAAGCGAGACTCTTCATTAAGAAAGAAAGTCTATACAAACGAAGTCTAAGAGACAACTTCATAAAAGAAAATAGGTAGAAGAAAAGTGATCCTAGGTCTTTAAACCTTCAAATACTTTTTAAGCCTAAAAAAAATCCATCTCTTTCATAACCCATAACCATAGCCTTTATTACATGTCTTTAGAATTCCTTTCTAATCAAGCACATATAATCTGGGCTAATAAACAACGATATTACCATTCAATGAAGTGATAAACAACCCACTTTTATTCATGAAAGAAAAATTTAAATTCTAACATGAGGTAAAACCTTGATTCTATACAGTTTTTCAAGTAAATACTTGAAACCTTTTTGAAAACTGAAACAAAAGGTCACCTCTGGTAAAAGCCTGACCTAAAAACGACTCACACTCTGAAATCTGATAAAACCCTTAGGGGAATTGCTTAAAGAATTATTTTGATGCAAATATCAAAAGTTTCAGTTTTCATTAACGAAACTAAGTCTTTCAAAGATTTTCTTCTTGAAAAAGATTTATGTGCTGGAACAAAAAACCAAAAAAGCCTTTAAAATGAAAAAGCAAATTAAAGCATTGACAAGAGTATGATAGAAAGCAATGTCAAATCACATATTTGTCTTTGAGAAGATTAGTTTTGAAGAATAATTCATTTGTTTTTTGTCTTTACAAACTTACTATGCTAAGCACTTGATAAGTCTGTACTCCATAAGTATTGCAAAAAAAGAGCATTTGTTGTTACCTATTTTTTAGGCCCCATATAAGCAAAACATAAAAAAAAATAAAAACAATATTGGAAAAAAATAAAATATATATATATATATCAGTGAAAAGAATATACTAAAACGCCCAGGAAATTTCCAATGTTCAATGACTCAATTGGAATTTTTCAAGGTCTAATCGAATTTATTAAGGGCTTAATCGCAAGAAAAATTGATTCTTGAAGTCAATTTAGGCTTTAATTGGAAGACATTAAAGTCTAGGGGTTGAATTACAATTTTTTTTAGAGATAATTGGGTCAAATAGAGAGCTTAATTGCATAAATATTGAAGTTTAATGAGCAATTAGAGACTTGATTGAAGAACTCCAAAATCAAGGACCAAACTGAAAAGGGCACATGAATATAAGAGCTAAAATTGACCAAATTAGGGGTCAAATAGAAGAAATTAGAAGTTTGTTGGTTAATTGAGGGTCGAAATGTACAAATTCAAAACCAATTACTAAAATAAAAATAATGGTCATCTTGAGGGCTGACAATTGAGTTTGGCAACGATGAAATTGTATGAAATTAAAAGTCTGGAGGCAATTATGGGTACAATTAAAAGCAATTAGAAGAATAGGAACTTAATTGAATTTTATAAAATTTCAAATTAAGAACCCTAAACGACACATCATTTAGCGTTAATGAAGAGAAGGTGAATGACACGTTATTCGTCAGCTTGCATTTTTATTTGGACAATTTTGGCCGATCGAGTTGACAATCTCAAACGCATAAATATAAAGTTATAGACCTTCAAATTGAGCAAGGTTGGATCCAAATGAAAGGTGTGAACCCCCTCTACCAACTTTAGTTGGTATCAAGTGATGATGAAGTCAAAATTGTTCTGACGAGACCTCAAAAGTGGACAAGTTAGTTAGCCCAGACAATGCAACCATCATGCAAAAAACAATTTGGTTTTCATGTGTTCACACATAAAGTTTCCTCAATGGATTCTTATCAACAATACTCCTCTCAAGATCAAGAGGTTAAAAATAGATTTAAGACCTCCTAAAACCCTAGCAAAACCCTATAAATACCCTTTATAGATCAAGAAAAGGGGTTGAAAAAAAAGGGAAAGAAAAAAGAAAAAGATAAGAAAAGATAAGAAACATTTAAGAAATATTAATAAGAAATATAAGGGTAGAGGTCCAAAAGTCTAAACAAAAGTTTTCTTAAGCTTTGTAACTTTGTGAGAGGTAAAAGTTTCCAAAGGAAAGCTAAGAGAGAGTAGTTGTTCTAGGTATTCATTACAGACCTAAAAACAGGTCCTTTATGGCTTGCTTTTGTTTTTTTTTTTTTTTCAGTTTACATTCATCTCTTTGTTGCTATGTTGTTTTATTTAATGATGTTCTTTTGAAGTCTTTTTGTGTTTTTGATATACTAAGTTTTTATTTAAGTTTTCTATATATATATTGTTGTTTTAGTTTTTTTTAGCTTAAGCTATGCATGTTAAAGCAAATGTGTTTATCTTAGGTTTGTTAGGCCTATTCATGCATAAAATGGGTTTAGAAAACCAATTTTGAATCTATATTGCATGAACATGTAAGTTGTTTTAGGTTGTTAGTTTTTTAATTTAGTACCTCATGCTTAATTTTGATGTTTTTTCTTAGTTTTGTTTTATTTAAACATGTTTGTATATGTTATTGTGACTTGTTGGGATAAAAAGAGCATGTTTTAAAAGCCAAAAATGCATATTTCTAGGCTTGGCAGTGGCTATGCATTTATGGGCATGGCTGGGTTTTTTTTTTGTTTATAGGCAATGTTTTTTGTGTTCTTAGAAAGAATATTGTCTTAACCCCTTGATTTGAACTAAAATTTTTTTAAAAAAACCCTCTAGTTTTTTGATAGTCCATGCATGATTCTGTCAGTAAAAAAACAAACAGTACATAGTTAGAGGCATTAATTAACAAGGTATTGGAATTCGCAGTCTGTCGGTAATTCCCTCGAGAACTTGACAGTCACTTAATGCACTTTAATTGTCAGCACCGACATGAAAAGGGGAACAGTTCCCTTCATCTCTGGAATACACTAACGGATGTGATTCGTCGGTGTTTCCATCGATGGTTTGGACTGTTTTTCCCTCGGTGTTGTTAACTGTGAACAGCGTCAGGGGGAGGGGAATAGTTCCCTCCGCCTCTGGAATACACCGACAAACACAAATCGTTAGTGTTTCCATCGGTGTTTTTCATAGTGAATGACAAATTATATTTGTATTCCTTATCTATCCATCCTACAAATACTTAAATTGAAAGTTGCATGCACAACACAATAACATCAGTTCACATAACAACTATAAAATAAATACTTCTTTGTTGAGAATTCTGTCATTAACTATTACATTAGAGTTTATTGCATTACATTTTCGTGTTTTGATAGTTAGTCAGAACTGTCTTTTTCTTCTTCAATTTACTCGTCGTCAACTCCATTGCAATCTTCTACGGTGATAACATTGTTATTATCATCTTCATCGACTTGTGCTTGTCCCCTGGAGCTCAATACAACATTCAACTCCTTAGCGTTAACATCAACAAAAAATATTATCGAAGATGCAAAAATTTGAATTTTCTTCCAAGTCAATCAATGGAGCAACTCGATATGATTCAACCAACACTTACTTGAAAGATATTATATCCGACATTTGACTCATTGTTCTCATCCTGAGCAACCTCGACACGACCTCTAGGTCTAGTTTTCAATATGGATAACCAATCAACTCTTAAACAATCCTTTCTAAAGAAAGAGGTATATGTGTAATAAACTTGTTGGCATTGCTTGGCGAAAACAAAGACATCGTTGACGTTATGGAGTCTAGCTTTTGAGTTAATTTTGACCAAACCATGATGAGGATCTACTCTAATTCCTCTGTTAGTGGTGTCATATCAATAGCATTTGGATAAAAAGACTTTATTATACTCGCTATGATATTGCAGTTCAATTACCTCGCTATGATAAAAAGACTCCATTTGGATAAAAACACGTACCCATTAACAAAATACCCGTTGTAGCACTTCACTGTTCTTTCAGAACCCAGACTTAGTAAAGACAATGTAACGCTAGCATTCCTTTCCATTTTATAAACCTAATGCGTCAAGTACAACAATGAATAGTAATCAAGAATTCTATAACGAAATTAAGTGTTCCAATAGATAATGAGTTTGAGATAGTACTTACATGTGTTTTGAACTATGTCGCACATTGTTCATCTTGTAATCGAAAGATTTGAGATTTGGTCAGTTGTAAGTTATCAGACAATAAATATTGATGATGTTGTCTACGAGGTATAATTTGTGATATTACAAAAGGGAAATAGTCAATTAATAACAAAGTTTAAGTAGCATACTAACTGAATAAAAGGTCTAAATTCATCGCAGTTAAATAGCACATAATTATGTCTTTGTCTGAATTCTATTTCAGAAAAATATCTTCCTCTGACATCTTTTTTTGGTGCGGGTCGTCCAGAATTGGAGAATATTGACAAGTTCCTACTCGAAGGCACTTCACCACTATTGTCATGCTTTGGAATGCGATTGATTGTTGTTCTCAAATGAGGCTCAAAATAGTATGAGATAAATGTTGAGATCTCCTCAACAATATAGGCCTTACATATCGATGCCTCAACATGCGCCTTGTTTTTTACCTTCACCTTGGTTTTATCATTGTTTTTTATTTGTTATTATTTGTTAAATTTAAATTTTATTTTTGAATTAAATAGAATTAATTTATAAAAAGTATAAGTGGATGCTCACTTGTACATATGTAGCAACATGTTAAACAATTTGTTCATTTACAGGAGTTCCAGCATGGATTATCCATTTCATGTGAATATTCATATGTATGGAAGTTGAATAAGACGAAGTTGTGGTCAATAACTGCTCCATTCCTTGTGCCTCTGACATATATATGTAGAAATAATTAAATTGTGATATTTTTATGCATAAATATCAAATAACA
>Ga0307507_10007334_pt1 | contig 16119 bp, 15 predicted proteins | sample 7_EM_MG_FD_207223 | JGI IMG/M metagenome (GOLD analysis project Ga0307507, IMG submission 207223) | Populus trichocarpa ectomycorrhiza microbial communities from riparian zone in the Pacific Northwest, United States - 7_EM | ecosystem: Host-associated > Plants > Roots > Unclassified | place... | reverse complement strand
GCTTTGTACGTTGGATTGGGCTCCCTGAGAGGCAATGTTCAAAACTTGGTTATGGTGCAGCTTTATACTGGGATCAGTATCAAATGTTGGACCGGCATGTTTTTCTATGGCGAGGCAGTGTGGGAGGACAAAGGTTGCACCGGCATGTTTCTGTAGGGTGGGTCTATGCAGCATGGGATCAGTAAGAAATATTGTAGAAATATTTTGTTGTGTTCGGTGGGGTGCATGATTGGACCAGTATGTTTACATCGGGTGGACCAGTGTGGGATCAGTATCAAATATTGGACCAGCATGTTTAAGTCGGGTGGCTTGGGTTATATTGTCATGTGGAATCGGCATCAAATATTGGTTTGTAAGTTCGGTTGGGTATATGCCCGGCCTGGCATGTTTTAGCTGGGGGCGGCTGATTTGTATTCTGCTGGCCGACCCATCAACCAGAATGTAGGGCCCTCGGCTGACTCAGCAAAGTGCAACTTTCAAAACTGTCGGCCGACCTAGTACAACCATTACTTAAACTTTGTACATCAGCCGATACAGTACATTGGCTCCCAAGGTTGATCCTAATGTCTTCGGCTGACCCTTCTTTTACCTTTATAGCTAGACTCACATCAGCTCACCCAGCAATGTAGGGTTATTCTGTCTCATCAGCCCATCAGCTCCCACCATCATCCATGGCCTCTTTGTATCATCAGGGCTCTCTGTGTTGTTGGGTGATTCTTACTAACTGCCCTGATCCAATGTTGGTGTGACCTGGGACAGGGTCCAAAATTCAGCTGGCCATGGTACACTGAAGGGCGAGTGGGTAAGGTATGGAGTGGCAATGCTTGGGGGACAGCTTTAGTAGTTAAAAAGGAGATGCTGAGCATTTGGATGAGGACAATGTTACAATCCAGGGTGAAGGTGGCAACAAGACAAGACTCAGAGGGGTTGTGGGAAACACTGAAAAACAGCCAATCGACTAAACTTTGACTAAACTCCAAGGATTTCTGGCAATACAATGAATCAGATTCAGATTGAGATGCCAGCAGCCTGTTAAAGAAGTAGGTTAATATATAGACCCATAAATATTTCTAAAAAAGCCTTTTTTGACCATTTTTTGGATTCACCCAAAGTATTTGGTCAGGGGGCTTGTGTCGCAGGACAGGTGACTGAATTCATCCAAGACCACAGGCCCTGTGATGTGTGATGGATGAATCAATTGAAATGGTACAGTACTTTGTGGATCCCCTCTGAACCTTCCAGCCAATTCACATTACAGTTACAATCTCCTTGCTATATTTTAATCATTCCACATTAGAGAAAAAATACTGTATCTGATTGACAACCCTACCATAATACTGTAGTGTGTATTTCCCAGGTTATAACCTAATGTCAAGGCAATATAATGTGGTAATGGTTCATAGATGCCATCTTGCTAAATCAGGATTTCCCAAGTTTCCTGATGCACCCATTCCCATTGCAAGGCCTGTTTCAACTGATGCACCAACCCAGCAGAAGTGCTCCCAATGTCCAAATGTCTCAGAGGGCAATCCAATACAAGTGCTAGTCAAGCTGCTCGTCTTGTCAGCATTGATGCACAGGGTATTGTCCTACGCCCTGAAGCATATTATTTAATGCTCTTGCTTAGTTGTTCCAGGAGAAAGCAGTGGTACAAAAGGACTAAGTGCATACTGCAACATTGTGAGTTGTGAACAGGACAGCTTTGACAAGGTGTGGTAAATTATTTTGGTTACTCCAAAGCCTGGATCTACTAATCGCAGAGTAGTTGCAACCACAGATTGAGGATTGAATTAGTTTATACTGAGGTAAGTCAAATTCTGGGATGGTTTTCCTTACTGCTTGAGGTATTGTGTTTAACTTAAATGAAATGAACAACAGAATGCAACAGCCTGGGTGGAATTGCACAGGTCTTTAACAAACAGAACGTAACAGTCAATCAGAAATTGCTGGACCTATGAGATCACCGATTGCAAAGGAGTTTGTGACTGTCATCGGCTGCATGAATGCAACTCAAAGAATGTCAAGGCTAATCTATACTTAGAGGCTACTTGAACTCTGGGATGCTTTTGTTTACCGCTTGAGGTCTTTCAGTTTACTGAGGTAGGAGAGACCAACAGTGTGTGAAAGCCTGAATGGAACTGCCCAGAGCCTTAACAAGTTGTGGTTAGCCCAATTAATAGATCTTTCAGATCTACTAATCACATCCATCAGGGTCTTGACATTGGCTTAGTCTACATATGTTGACTTCTGGGACCCTTTCTTGTGGCTTGAAAAAAGGTATAAGAGGCAAGCTTTGATCATATATCGCTAAGAACCCAGTTCTACCAAGTTATCTGCAATGTGATCCACTCTCTTCTACATTATCACTGCCCTCTTCACTACCACACAAGCTGTCATTGTCTGCAGCCCAGACATCACCACCGACAACAAGAGGTGTTTTTCGACCTATGAAACTTGTGGGTAACAACTCTCTGTGTCCCCTGGCACTATTGTTGCTTATGGCCTCGAAATCTTTCCTTAGGTCACACCAACTGGGTAATGCATATTGTTCTCTCTCTGGGATGCATAACCTTCTGACAGACTTTTTCTCTTTTCTTTTAAAATAGGGTTGTAAGTTGTTGAATGACTTTTTGCTGTACTATTCTGATGTTTTCTTTACAAGGTCCACAGCACCAATTTTGTATCAACCCATTTCCTTTTACTAGAGGAGAGTGAGTACATCTGCTGTATTTATTTTCTGATTGTATCATTGAAGACAATGGTGTTTCTCAGTTGCAGATGTAGGGCAGGGTTAATCTAGGTGCAAGTTATTTCCATTCAGAGGAGTTGTGCCTTCATCATGTGTTTCTTACATATGGACTTTTCAATCAGGCTCAGTTGTATAATATCTACCATTCAATCCATCATTTTATTGTTTCATGTCACAATAAAATTCTGGCAAAGTAAAGTGAATGGGATGGCTGTTGCCATACCAAATAACGCATATATAGTGGGATTCCTAAAATTTGCCATCCTTCTACTTTATCAAAATGGCTTCCCAAATTCACCAAGAAAGTACCCCCAATTATCCAACAATTACAATATTCTTTCAAGTTACATCATGGTACAACAATACATACACTTCTTTCCTCTTTATAGTCTTCTCCTTCCATTCCCTTTTTCTTGTCGGTCATCCCTCCCCCCCTCTCCTTTGATGATGGAGCCCTTTCTCCCCTCATCTCCCTCCCCTTCTTACCCTGGGCTCTCCTAAGCCTCCCTCCCTATGTTCCCTCTCATGTTCCTTTATCCAAACCCAGAATAAATAACAGGCTTGCTTGAATAGTCCAAAGGTTATATATATATGTGCATTAAGTATGGCAAATTGCAATGGAGTGGGTAGTTCATAGTGATCCATGATTTGAAATTGAGCTGTGATTGTGTTGGATGAAAAGTTGGGGAGAAGTGGACATGGGGTGGTAGAAAGTGGGGAGTGGAAGTGGAAGTGGGAGTGAATTAAAAAAAAGTAGGGGGGGGGGAGAGGTTGTTATGCATACAAGAGGTAATGAAAGATGGACAGAAGGGGGGGTACTAATGCCAAAGGGAAAAGTGTTTTGTTGGACCATTGATGGGTGGTGAGGTCTACAACAAATCTAATTCCACCATAGAGTGAGGCAGTGTCAGCAACCGAGGTCAGTAGAGACTTCCAAGTCTTCTCTGGTGACAATGGCACCAACAAACACTTTGCATGGGGTCATCTCTGCAGGCATCTATGACTTGTTTGCAGGCAACAAAGGCAATTTACTCTCAGGTGAAGAAGCCAGCGATCTTGAAGGTGAGATGACAGCGACGATCACCAAGATATCTATACCCAACAGAACATGTCAGTGTTTGATTCGAAACTCAACAAAAGGGAGGGAAAGACTCAAAGACATAGAGAGAGAAGTTTGACTCATAGAGAGAGAAGTTTGACTCATAGAGAGAGAAAGAAAAGGAACAAAGGAAGAGAGAGGGAAGAGAAAAAGAAAGAGAGAGGAAAGAGAGAAAGGAATAAGACATATAGAGGGAGAAAGAGCGAATCCTTGGAGGGAAAGAGAGAAGGCTTGAAACGAGAGAGAGAAAGAGAAGGGAGAGAGAAGACTTGAAGAGGGGAAGAAGGGGGAGAAAGAAAGAGGGAGAAGCCTCAAAGAGATAGGGTGAGAGAAGACTTGAATCAAACAGAGGGGGAGAATGCTAATGAGAGAGAAATCGAAGATGGAGAGAGAGGAACTGAAGAGGGAGAGCAAAGAACTTGAAGAGAGAGAGAAATGAAATGAAAAGATAAAGAGAAGGTTCAAATGAGAGCTGGCTCAAAGAGAAGGAGAAAGAAGGAAGCCTTGAAGAGAGAGAGACTTGAAGAGGGAGAGGGAGACAAGGATATTTGAAAAGTGAGAGTGAGAGAAGAAAGAAACAAAAAGCAAAACAATAGGGGTGCTCACAGTTCTCATTTTTGATCCATTTTTGTTTCATTTTTGTAGACATAGACCATCAAAAATGAACTGAAAAATGAGAACTGTGAACCAGCCCCCCTTGAAATTTTGAAAAATGAGTGAAAAAATGAGTGAAAAATGGAACAGTACATTTTCAGCACCCTGGCAGCCTTGAACTCTGCATCTCATGGCAGGCCCTGCTCCATCTTATCATTTCCCCAATGCCTTCTGTCAGCCTCAAATCTTCCTTGAGTCTTTACTGATTGGTCTTCAGTCCATTAAAAGTTTTTTATCTTAATTTTTTGGCTTGTTCTATCATGTGGATGGTGAACAAAATGAGATGATTGCCATATGGGGCAACAACAAAAAGGATGGACAATGCCAAAACACTCTTTGGCAACTTGAAAAACTGAAGACAAAAAATGGATGAAAAATGGAGATGTGTCAAAAACAGACACAATGTCCATTTTTGAAAAATGGATGTTTTTTGGTCATTTTTCACCTCATTTCTGGCTCCATTTTTCATCCCATTTTTCTGAAAAATGAAATCAAAAATGAGATCAAAAATGAGAACTGTGAACACCTCTAATAACATGAAGAACTCCAAACTCACCATGTAATGGGCAGGTCTCGAGTAACACCTAGCATTGGCAGGAACTCTGTGGTAGGGTTTTCAATTTACATCTGAGCCATTGGGTTTCTCACGATTCTGTTTTGAACTTCAGGCCTTCGAATTGGTTCGATTGGATACTAGTTTAAGTTGGGAATTGCATGAGCCAGTGTCACAGAATTCTTTAAGGACATATGGCGCAAGAGTGTACATGGTAAACATATGACGGGAGAAGTCTATTAGTATTAAGCTATATAAAATACTTCAGGCTGATACATTAATGATTTGTGCCATTGAAGCAAAGACCTTCCAACCCAATAGAAGATTGTCAAGAGATGGTGTTCCAATGGCTTCATACACATTCCTTGCTGCAACCTCAAAGGAATCATCAACCCAATGTAGGGAGTCTTCTCATGAGACAGGAATCTGCTCCTGGAGTGCATCAATGACAACCTGATCAACAATTATTTGACAGTCTTCAGCAGGTTTGGCAGGGACAGTAAATGCATGCCTCGGTGTTGAGCCAGACATGTTAGATTTGTTGGGTTGTGGGCAGATTTTATGGTTGTTCCAATATTCAACAAATTTATCGAGTTGGTTTTGAAGTATTTTCGGCCACAGCCAGTAGAACAATTGTCTTTCAAATTAATCAGCATTGAAAAACATATCCCTTCCCAGTTCTTGAATAACTTACAGATGAATCAGATTATTTGGATTATAAATCCCGGCCTTGTAACCCCTGCAGATTGCATCCTTGATGTTGACTCCAAAGGTTCAGAGAAACCAATGCCACACCCCTTCAATTGGTGTGTTGTGTACACTGCACACTTGTAACGTAGGTGGGAATTTATCTTTGTCAATCTCAGGTGTGTATGCCGCTCTGAAATTTGGAAATAGATCTTGGGTGAAATATTTCAGTATACAGCAAGATAGTAGTATTTACCACAAGCCTGGCTGGGATGTGTAGATAAAACCTGTTTCACTACCTTTATCTGTAACAAAGGTTATGGGGATCACTGTCAATGAACATTAGTGTGCCCATATATCAATATAATGAACTGCTTACATTTGTACTTCTCAACGCAGTCAAGATAGACATGCCCGATTGTAGTGGCCAATCTGTTGTTTGGGACAACAACAAGGTATAAAATAAAAGAGGACCATTGGTCCTTAATACCCAACTCCACCCATATTAAGGGCTTGAGCATTCAGCTTCTCATGCCCATCAGCATGATGTTGGTGGTTTGGCCCGATTGAGGAAAGAGTTGGGCGGTGGATCCGATTAGCGCCTGGAAAGCGACGAGTAAGACCCTCAGGAGCATGAGTTGCCAGTATATTTCGAATGAAGTCCCTAATATGTGTTGCATAATTTAGTATAGCAAGAATAAGTCAAGGATACACAGACCTTGAAAGAGGGGTGCCTTTGTTGCTGAGCAAAATACCAATTGTTCCAACTCCACATCCCTGCAATGGGTCATCTGCAATTTTCTCGAGCACCACCTGTGTCACAATATCAGGCAGCAGAGGCTTTCAGACACTGGGGACACCAAACTTGTTATTGAGGTTGTAGAGAAGTGTTGGTCTATTTGAGAGTATCAAAATCACGTATTGAAGTGGAAAAACATATTACAAACTTGATAATGAAATTATGTTCAGCCTCGAGCCTTGCCAAATGTTGCACAGTGCTGAGCTTTTCTTTTGCATACTGATGCAAGGCTTCTCTGAGTGTGTCATCATCTGGATCTTTGACAGAAAGTCGTCAGTGAAGATGATTCAGGGGGAATAGTGTACACAGTGACAAACAGTTTTTAGGCCCATAGCCATTTATTCCAGTTGGGTTGTTATTGCTCATGAGTCCGAGGGCGAAATAGCATGTTGGAGGAATGAGATTTTGAACTTGATTATGCTCAGCTTATATAGGTTGACAGGTCACAGCAAGAAATTTAAGCCATGATTCTTTGACTGTAGTACATAGCATGGTCTAAGTGAGGATGATACTTCTGAAAGGTTCAACATTACAGCTACTGATTCTTGAGAATGGAAGTCCAAAGGATGTGAGCAAGGTGGATGTGTTTGCATACACAGCAAGACTATTGAGGAGCCCAGAACAAAGAAATAGGGAAAGCATCATCTTAATTACCCTCTGATTTCTTGTCATCTGAAGGCTCCTTTTCCTCAGAGCAGAGAGAAACAAGCTGGAGCACACGACAAATATGGTTGCAGCAGTGTTGCGCTGTGAAAGTCTCAATGCCCTCTGGCCCATGATCCCCAATACCAGAATCCCTGTACATGAAATAGTGTTATAGAAAACATGGAATGAGTGATAACCATGCACAACTGCTGGGAATGAGACATTGGATCAAAGAGAATGAATGTATCAACACTGTGAATAGTCATTGGAGACCCTGGTCAAGATCCAATTCAAAATTAGAACAAGTGTTCCACATTGCCACACATGAAAACCAACCTTGGATGTCCACAAGAACCAGTTCTTCTCCACTAAACTGGTAAACAAAGTGGCTAAATGCAGAAAGGGTCTGGCCAAGTTTGTCGGGGCGATTTGGATGGACTAGGGTCCCACTAAACTTGTGGACAGACTTTGTGCAACATGGTTCAACAAGCCAAATCGCTGCATCTTCTTCAAAACTAGGAAAAGAGGATGCTGGAGAAGGTTGACCAATTTCTCATACAAGAAAGCCTTCAGATACCATGATGTCTTAATAGGAGCACATAAATGAGAGTTAAAATTATATGAAATCAATGGACCTGATGAATACTTGACACTTGCTTCCTTGGCTTGAGCTTTGAATTTCGAAAGGAACCACTCAGCAATTTTTAACTGAATCAGCTCACTCTCAAGGCAAGCTTTGTTTTCTTCCACTGCTACCTGCTCTCTGGAACCTGTCTCAAAGAAACACTTCGCTACATAGAGGTCAGAACCAATGGACAACTGTAAGGTTTAATTTAAATCATACTAAATGTTGCAGCAAGGAAGTAGAAAATACCTTGTAAACATTTTTTGTGGCACCAGACACAAAAATCAACTTGCCAAGGACACCCTCACATAAGGATGCATTTTCTGGCCACAGTATCTCCACCTCACCAGTCTCCAAATTTCAAGTAGTGTGTGCCTTCTTGAGCTGGACCATGGTTGAAGTGTCAACAGTGGAATTATTAGAATGGCTACTGTGAACAAAAGTAGATTCTATCCTCCCACCTATATAATCTGAGTAAGAAAAGGCCATCATTGAATTAAAATGTATCAGAATGTGACTTACCTCCCTTGTGAAGAATAGCATGGCACTTATTGATGGGAGCACTCTCAACCTGTGATTGTAGCGCTCTGCTTTCTGAAATCAGTGTGATTAACAGTGCATTGTTGAAGCATAAACTGTACAAGATATTAAACATTGAAAAAAAATGAATGCTGCAGACAAGACAGCTTACTTTCAGTTTGTCAATATAAAGCTCGACTGCCATGGAAAATTGTGGTTGCGAACCAGCAGCCTTCTTGGTGGTTTTGGTATTTGTTCCTGAAGCAGAATAAAAATGGGCCATGTCACCCATCAAATATGTATCATAGACCTTGCCAACCAGCTTATCAACATCTCCAGGAAGAAACACCTTGTTACCTGTCCAGCGAAATTCAACTTCATCCCCGTGAACCACTGGGAGCATGTCAGTATGTCATAGAACTTCAACTAGAAACTTACACATCTAGCTCCAATCCTGTATCTTTGGACCAGTGCACATTCAATGTTTTTAAATATTCATCAAGAACCTCTGCCAGAGTCAGAGAAATAATGTGAAGCATTCACTCTGAACTTCTCACATAGCTGAAGCCAAGAGGGAAGGAGGAGGCAAGAATGGGTGGTCAAACTAGGATCAACACCCATAAGTGAGAAATGAGCAGTTACAAGATGCTCAGCTGGCCCAACATGATTATGCATACTGTAGGAAGTACAGATATACAAAGCACTACATGTAGTGCAAGAGGAAAGCAATACTGCTGACAAGATGGTAGTTCAAGACAAAAGATCAATCTATTATGTAAGATATCCAAATCTAGCTATATACTACTGTTTGACTATGGCCTCTGGGCATTACCTTCCAATCCTGTCTCACAAATAAGGTGAGAGTAAATAGAGAAGTGAAAGAAAAGACCCACTGGACATGTAGGTATCCTTTGGCCATGGCTTGCCCCACTGACTGTAGGCAGGGTCAGTATTCTTCTGATCCCTTGGCAATATCGTCTTGATGTGACACTGAGCTGAGATAAACACAGTGTTGTCATTGGTGATTGTATTCTTAGCTGCCATTAATCCAGCTGTTGTGTGGAGGTTCTGTGATGCCAGTTGCTTGGAAAGACATGCCTCCATTGCATGACCATGAGTGGTGCGAGCTGTGTCTACTGCAGTATGAAGAAGATTTTGGGTATCTGACAAAATGAGGTACACATTCTGTGAAAGGAAATTACAAGTTATAGGAAATGCAGGCTTACTCAACTTGGGAGCAGGCTGCTGGGGTGCATTCAAGTTGGCACATTGTCCACATTTCGAAGAGTTGAGGTTCTTCCAAGTGATTCTGCAAGACTCACATTGCTTGTAACTCTGATTTAAAAAAAACATGAATCAAAGGGCCAGACTCGGAGTGGATGAAATGAGAAATTTAAGTGAACTACCTTCCACTCATTGAGTTCAGCAGAACCTCCCAGTAAAGTTGCAAGCCTGGTGCACTTCCCACAGAGTCCAGGCGATGATTTGTTTGGAAAGGAACCGCCACAGCCATCCCCAGTGTCAGAGCTGCAGAAATACATTTCCAGGTGCAGAAGGTGGAGTTACTAAGTGTTTGAATGGTAAGCAAGAGCTGGAAATTTGGCGCTCTAACAGTAGACCTCATATACCCATGACACTGTACTCACGTCGAAAATTCCATTGCAAGAACTTGTTCCATGTTTTAGGGCATGTGACTCAGCTGCTTGACTTGTTCCACTTTTCTATGCTTCGAAATTTTGAGGATCACTGTCGACTTCAAAGAAAGAGATGAGAATTGATTGTCACCATTGAGTAGGAGCGCTGAGTGCTGATGCATGTTGAGGACAGGGAACTGTTTGTCAGTCTGTTGAAGTTCATGGCTGCTTGCCTGCACATGTTCATGTGCACACATACCTGGCAAGTCTGCCAGAAAATATGCAGTGTAAAAGTAAAAGTAAGAAGACTTGCTTTCTCAAAATTTCTCGATTTCCCTTTGAGCCTTCTCACCATCATATGAAAGGCTAGACCTAATAGTAGACTTCTCCTGTCATACATTTTAACATGTACTCTCATGCGCCACATGTCCTTAAAGAATTCCCTGATGCCTCATGCATAAACTATCTGTATCAGGCACTCTGACCATCAATCGAACTGATTTGAAGGCCTGAAGTTCAAAACAGAATCATGAGAAACCCAATGGCTCAGATGTTAATTGAAAATCCTGCCGTGGAGTTCCTGCCAACCTTAAACACCCCTTCATCCTTTACTTACTATTATTTCCGATTCAACATTGAACTCAAAATGCAGCTACCATCATCACACAGTCACTATAGTCACATTTACTTACAAATCTCCCAGTCACACATGTTGTAGGACATCTTAACCATTACTCTCGTACTAGCTTGTAGCTCTCGAGCATCGTCTTCACGACTCGACTCCATGTGCAATGGGGATATAGTATAAGGTCAGTAACTTAGTGAATTATTGCGGGGAGCTTGTGACTTTCCTGAAGCTAAATTCTTCTTTCCTTCTCCTACCCCCAACAAGGTTCTTCATCAGCAAAATGACATCATTCTTACCAGTCATTACCTGACAAGCTAAGGTCCACAAGGCCCACAAGGTTCATCAGGATCCTCGTCACCTGGTATTGCATGGTAGTGTGATAAATTTTGACCAGAATGCGATCAAGTTGGCGGGAGTAACTTATCTGGTGTAGGCATACAATTGGAGCAAAACATTTCGTCACATGTATTGTACCTGAACTTGGGATTAAATATAAGGATCGGTAAATTGTTATATGAATACCATACAATGTAAGGCTGGATTGACTTGGACAAGGAATTTAAAGCTTTTTATCTCAAGTCCCTCATATATTCCAAAGACAGAAAAGCGAAGCAATTTATTATTGAAGTTCAATTTTACATATGGTACAATCAACATGGTGATACAAGAGTAATTGAGTGAAGACAAGTCACCATCTGAGTCAGTGAGTCCAAAGAGCAACAGAAAGCAGCAAGGGAGAAAAATGAGAAAGAAGCCAAGGGGAACAAATTACAGCAGTCCAGAGAAATGAATAGGAGAGGATGAGCAGCGAGAGATTTGAGAGGATACGAAAAGCTGTGTTGCTCACAATGTTCAGTTCTTATTTCCTCTTGCATGTGTCAAAAGCGGTTGGGGTTCCATTTGCATCAGCTTTCTTGTATGTGAGCATTTGGGTGGGCCTGGTGGCGGCTGATCTTCTGTAGAGATATTTGTCAGTGGAGACAAGGGAATCTGGGAAGCGTGTGATCAATTCTCTTGTGGGAATCTAGGATGAGTAACATTAGGTGGTGGTATGCCGGGCAGCTGAGTAGACGTGATTGGCGTGCTTGCAAGTGTGCTTGAAGAGTTTGCAATAATTGGCTCTTCTTCATCGTCTGAATTGGGTAGTTGACGAATTCCGGAGACTAGCCTCAGCTGTGTGGGAAGAGGAGAAGCATAAAGATCCTCTCCATCAACGATGGGCCCATCAGAAATTGGAATGGGATGTTCATGCGTCGGGGTACTGATGCAGACTTTTGGGAAAGCATTCCGCAGTTTGTTAGCCTCAAGGATAATATAAATTGAACAATTGACGTACCATTTCTCCCATTCGCTTTGCGTGCTTCCAGTTGCAGAAATAATTGGTGAAAGCCAGAAAATCCTGACTTGTCTGTGCATTTTGTCTTTTTCCTTTCAGTGAAAACTTCCCTGAAGGATAGCGAAATGAGTATGGAAATGAGAGATGACTTCTAAGACCTACTGATCCCACCAAGCCAGGGTTTCAGACACCCATTCCTCAGTTCCCATCAATTCAAATGTTTCAATGACAAGGTTGAAGAAGTCATTGATCATGAATATGCCATCATCGAGGCGCCAGTCATCATATTGGTATAAGAACCAAAAGACCTACATAAAATTTGAAAGGGATCGACATGACAACAAATGACTTATGTGCATCACTGCATATGCAATTGATCGAGGTGTGACATGCTCCATCTGATGGAGCCTTGCTTGGCCTGCCTTTGTTCCTGCTGCCCCAGGTGTCACTTTGAGTGCTGATCTTGGACCTTGGAAGATGTGGCACCAAGTCTACTAGATGAATAAAAACACTGATTTTAAAGGGAGAACAACTCACTGCGACTAAGATAGGCCCTCGAAAACATCCAACAAGCAAATTGTCTTCGTTGTAAGAACTTGGTGCATAGAGAAATGCAGGGAAGTCTTCTCCTGAGACTGAGATGCGCCCATCACACAATTTCTTGATTGTCCTGTGAGAATATGTCAGTTGAAGGAAGGGTCATAGTGACGTAGGAACCTACTCATCTTGGTCATCTTGGAGCTTTTTGAGATGGTAAATAGGACAGAGCATTTCTGCGATTTGGGGATGCAAAAATCCACAGTGAGCAGACTTGTTTCCTTGAGGAGGAATTCTTGGATTGAACTCCTTTCCCGGAAGCGTTTGCACCGCATAGATCAATCCATCCTCCCTGAGGGAAGAACAATTGTCAGACCCAGCTTGGGAGAGACCTCCCTCCATCTATGCATGCTTAGCAAGGAAAAATGTTTGATTAAAGGGATATATGCATACTGCGCTGGTGAGATCATCCAGAATATCGCTATCTCCCTCATCAATGGCCTGAACCCAACTGTACCATCCCAGAATCTTTGTGATCAGATCGCCAATCTGTTCGCACTCATCCTGCAAGCTAGTAGACCTGCACATCAAAGTCATGGCATGTCATTCACAAATAGTGGGCATTGCTTACATTTCCTCTTCCTCTTCGTCACTCATCAGCTGGAGAAGCCAGTTGAATATGGTTGTGAAGTTGGCAAAAGGTGTCTCAGAACAGGCGATCCACTTTGTGAGTGCATGATAGGGGTCGGTAAAGCCGTCATCACTGCTTTTACATGCATATATTAGAGCATCATGTAAATAAATACCCCTACCACTTTCGTTTTCCTCTCTGCTTGCATACAACCTGATTATCTTCTTCTTCTTCCACATCACTGTTGAAGCATGTGGAATTCCGTTAGTCAATCGATATAAGAGCAATCTGTGAACCTTTACATTTGTTTCCTGATGCGCTTGGGCGCACCATGCTCATCATCAATGTGATCCTTGTGGGTTTTCTTCTGATTTACCATGAGAGCATTGAAAGGGGGAAGGGGAAAGGGGAGTCAGGATGTTGTGGTAGGTGGTAAGAAAGAGAGATAAAGTGAATGAGTGCATCTCAAACTCTGCAGTCATGTGACTGTGATCCATATGTCACAGATGGTACAGGATGATGGCCGAAACACACATTCTCCACATGGCAACGTGTGTATGAAGAATAAAACCAATTTATTCACATAGACACTGATATTATAGTGTTGTGTTAAAAGAACTAAGCAGGAGAGTATTAGGAATATCTCTTAATAACTCAATTAGTACAGCAAACTCAGTTATTTACATTTGTTATCCTGCAGCACTGACCTGCTTATCACTCATCTCAACAGCCATCATTGATTCATCGCAGCCCCTCATGAGGCTCTGGTGCATCTGGTTGATTATTATATTCATTTTTATGGCTTTCACTTGCAACTCCTGCCAAGAGAGCTTCAAAAACAAGCAAGGCCTCAGTAAGCACCAATGAGTGTGCGCAAAAGTCAAGCAAACAAAAATAGAAGGCTTAGAATGACAGCGAAAGCACCAACAAGAAACAGTTTCAGTGGAGCCTGAAATTTTGGGTGATGAATTAGAAGAATTAAATCATGTAAGGCAAATTTTATTTAGAAACTGGACATTGGATTCACACAGGATTTTAGGATCATGATAATCACGCTTCTGGTTCAGGTTCAAATGAACACAACAAGTGTTCTATTCCCTCCACTTTATCTGGAAGGACCCGTTGGTTCCCTTCTCACTTCAAAGACTTTGTTCCTCCACCTCCTCTGACTTTCTTTACTGGTCCATCTCCCTCTCCTGGTGCTGCTACTCCAGAACTTGAGACTATAACCGCCGAAATGAACTCGTTTGGACTCTACCGAGTCTACTCACAAGCACCCACCATCGATCCTGAAGAAAAAAACGATCTCTATGATGTTTGCGATGCTCCTGGTATCTCTTTGCCGCAGTCCCCAGCTCGACAAAGTGTCTTGTCATATATCCACGAAAATTATTTTGCACCATTCATCAGCACAACTCATTACTGCCTTCTCAGCTGGTTCTACAATGGGAATGAAACGAAATCAGCAAAGGATCTCGACGATCTTGTTCAAAAGGTGTTACTCGCAGATGATTTTGATCGCGAGGACTTTTGCACTGCTCGAGAACTCAAATGGCTAGATGAACATATGAATCGGCCATCTCATCTGTCTGCGGAAGATGGATGGATTGCAGGATCAGTCAAAATTCGTCTTCCATGCACGAGCATCAAGTTTAAATTGGAAGAAGATGTGCCCGAATTTTCTATTGAGCCAGTATATTATTGACGGCTCACCCAGGTTCATATATCCTCATTCCAGGAACCCGCCACAAAATTGTTCCATTATATTCCATTCAAGCTATTCTGGAAAATGATGGTAGATTCTCCTCCTGAGAGAGTCATCAGTGAGGTCTACAATTCCGATGCGATGATCACTGAGCATGAGAAGCTACAATCACAGGCAAATGAGCCTGGGTGTAATCTGGAAAAAGCCATAGCTGCGGCACTCGTTTTCTCTGACTCTACTCATCTCACTAATTTCGGAGTGGCATCACTCTGGCCAGGCTATCTCTTATGGGGAAATCAGATGAAGTATGAGTGTTCAAAACCATTATCATTTGCTGCACACCACTTTGTTTATATGCAATCTGTAAGTTATTTTTTTAGTCAATCATTCTTCAATTGAACACTCTCATAGCTTCCCGACGATGTTGAAGAGGCCTTTGATACTATTTTTGGAAAGAATATCACCCCCACACTGCGAACACATCTTAAACGAGAGCTCATCCATGCAATATGGGAACTTTTGCTTGATGATGAGTTTATGGAAGCATACAAGCATGGTATTGTAGTGAAATGCGCAGATGGAGTTCTTCATTGACTCTATCCACACTTTTTTATCTATGGCACTGATTACCCAGAAAAGTATCCTATTTCTTCAAATAAAAATTACATCTGTTGATTCATTCCACAGAGTACTTCTGGCAACAATCAAACCTCTGGGACACTGTCCCTGTCCTAGGTGTCATATTCAAAAGGATCAAATCAGAGATCTTGGCACAATAAATGACATGAAGCGCCGCACAAATGTTCATGAAGACAACGCTGAGAGGCAAGAAAAGGTTGAGAAAGCATGCCAAGGCATCTTCAAAAAGGGCTACTCAGTCGTGAGCAATGCATTGAGAAGACTGGTGCACGCAGCAAGGGGGAAGCGTGCAATGCATGGACTGAACAGGTGCATGAACCACACCTAAACAACACACACACACACTTTAAAACCTTAACACACCTTCACCCACTACATGTGCGCAGTGCTTTGAGTTCGGGGTTCTCAAGGTATTAGAAAATACCCAAGTGTTTTATTTAGTAGAATTAACTTTATTGACTTGTTTACAATTTTTTGTGCATAAAATCGCAAGTGGTAGCCCTAAGGCTTGGATTTGGGTTTGTTAAATTGGGTGTGATTTATAGATTTTTATTAGCCATGCTAGAATGAATTTATGGCTTCGTTTACCTTGTCTTAGCTAACTTTCTGGCTTCTATGGCAAGTTTCCTTAATTTGCACAAAACAACAGACTTTTAGACTTCTGACTCTGTATAGCCCC
>Ga0307507_10007333_pt1 | contig 16120 bp, 1 predicted proteins | sample 7_EM_MG_FD_207223 | JGI IMG/M metagenome (GOLD analysis project Ga0307507, IMG submission 207223) | Populus trichocarpa ectomycorrhiza microbial communities from riparian zone in the Pacific Northwest, United States - 7_EM | ecosystem: Host-associated > Plants > Roots > Unclassified | place... | reverse complement strand
GAGATATAAACCTCTACTACCTATAGTAGGGGGGCATCTATGTTGCTGCTAATTAATAGGTAGAGTGCCTACTAAGAGCTATAGATAACGGGGGCCTTAAGCTAGCTACCCCCCTAGGTGCAATTATATGGTAATAGGGCACTGCCAAAAGTACAATTAACCTTATAATTATGGACGAAAACCTATACCAGAGACTCAAAAGGTGCTCCCCTAAAGAAGAATAGGCACTTACCTTAGACTATATCCCTATCTAGATACAACTAGATCTGGACATTAAGGCGCAACTAAATAGTAAAAGATACGCAATAAGGAAGCTTAATATAGATAGCTTCCTTAATATAATTAAATAACAACTCTAAGACCTAGAAGAAATCCACCTAATACCAAACAAGCGAGGCTTATTGGCTACCCCTAAGGAAATTAATTAAAGACTAGAAAAGATCTAGGCAGTAATTAAAAGTGGGCTAAAAGAGCACTGCCCGGTTTCAAAACTAGGCCCCTATGCGCGATATATATGGTCCGCATAGTACGCGGCCCTTGTAGCCGGCCAACGACAAGCAAGGAGGAAATATATAAGCAGCTATGATTCTGAGGACGAGAGACAATATAAAGACACAAGAAACCAGCTAAAGAATACCCTAAGAAAAGAAGCAAGGAATAACTAGAGACGGTTTATAAATAAATACACTACTAACCTAAGTCTCCCCTATAATAAGAGCCTTTGGACTATAGCAAAATAGGTAAAAAAAAAGGCGGGACGCCTAGTAGAAGATCTACACCTACCACCCCTATAAAGAGCAGGCGAACTATAGGCTATAAGCAATAATAACAAGAAGGCAAAGATCCTTATAAAAAGATTTTTCCCTTAACCGGCTCTAGCAGACCTTAGTAACATTACTAGTAAAACACTAGTAACTCACCTAAGGGTCAACAGCGACATAATAACTGAAGAAATGGCTAGAACTATCGGCCGCCTTTTAAACAATATAGTACTAGGACCAGATAGGATCCTAAACAAAGCCCTAAAGACCTATAGACCACTTATAGCACCTTAGCTTGCAGACGTAGCTAGAGTATGCTTTGTAATAGGCTACTACCCGCGACTTAGAAGATCCATAATAACGGTTATCTTATAAAAAGAAGGTAAAGTAGACTATTTAATCCCAGGAAGCTACCGCCCTATTGCCTTAGAAAACACCCTAAGCAAAATCTTAGAAAAGGTTATAGCGGACTATATAGTAGACACGGCAGAGGAACACGCCCTACTACCATAAAGCTAAATGGGGGCAAGAAAGAATTGCTTAACGCTATTAGCACTTATACTACTCACTACTATCATTAAAACTGCATGGGCTATACGAAAGGACTTTATAGTATTAATACTTAGCCTAGATATTAGTGGCGCCTATAACAATATACCCTATAAGCGTCTCCTATACATCCTTAGGGCAAAGGGCTTCCCAGAATAGATTATTTAGATTATTTAAGGATTTATAGGCCAGAAAGAAACATTACTAGTCTTTAACAGATACCAGAGCCCCCCTATTATAGTCGTAATAGGAATACTATAAGGATTACCTCTGTTGCCTATACTCTTCCTCTTCTTTATAAGTAACCTGCTTAATACCTTTAAGAAAGGGGCGACCTAGGGGATAGGCTTTGTTAATAATACAAACCTAATTACATATAGGCTAACAGCTATAGAGAACTATAGGACACTAGAGAAAGCCTATAACACCTATATAGAATGGGCAAGACGATATAGAGTCTAATTCTTACCAGAGAAATACCAGCTAATCCATTTTATAAGAAAATGTAACTAATCTGCAGATCTTTAGTATACAATCCATATCTAAGGCTTTAGGGGTTAACCGGTTTAAGGCCTAAGGGTATTAGGAGTATAGGTAGATAGTAAGCTCCAGTAGAGCGTATATATAGCGCAAGCGGCCCGTAAGGGCTAAGTATAGTATATCACCATATCTAGGATCGTTAATTCTATATGGGGTCTATGCTTCCAGAGGTTACGCCTACTATATATAGCAGTTGTCCGGCTAACCATAACGTATAGATCTAGCATTTGGGCCACTAGAGAAACTAAAAAAGGCCCCCCTAAATTACTCCTTAAACCACTCCAAAAGGTCTAAACAGCCTGCCTTAGGAGTATAACAGGTGGGTATAAGTAAACGGCCACAGCACTGCTTAAGAAGGAAGCCAATATTCCCCCCCTATAACTATATATTGAAGCCAATGCAATGTAAAGGGTGTAAAAGGAACGCAACTTTAATGTTATAAAGTATATCAAGACACGCCTAAATAAACTATAGAGGGACCCTAGGGTGCCCTATAGGAGAAAGAACCAACAACCCCAAAGTAGGGAAGATATATTAGGAAAACAGGTAGAGAAAGCAGAAGAAAAATAGTGCGGCGCTAGGGCCTAGGCCTATATAGAGGAGGAAGGGAGATGTATAAGAGGTTAATAAAGACAATAGTAAGGGAGAGAAAGGAGCCAAAGTAAAGCATAAAAGAGTACTGGAAAACTATCTACCATAACATAATACTAGTTGGACCGACGCTAGAGAGATAAATGGGAGTTAAAGGTATAGAGGCAGACTTAGGTAAGGGGAACCTAAGCTGTAGTATAGGTAATACTATGGGGGGTAAATACCTAAGGGCTCTAAGAGGGCCTAACAAAGGCAGAAAATACAATAGCAACACTCTTAAGGATAGGAATAATAGGACTAAAAGATTGGCTTTACTAGGTAGGTATCCTAGTAGGTAGCCTAAGGTGCGAATATAGCTGGCCAAGACAGACACTAAAATATATAATACTGTTATGCCCCTTACGCACTAGCCGAGAAGCAATGCTCTCAGCAGCTGGCATAGAAAACTATAATACACTGCTCTTAATATAGAAAGGCCTTAAGGCGGCTACCTGGTGGCTTATTAGCTAAAATATACTAGACCAGTTCTAGGTTGCAAAGGAAATAGCAATAAAAAGCAAAGGGGCGAGTAATAGGCGCCCCCTAATAACTCTACAGGAGTAGAGTATAGTGTGTAATACTAGCGCGTCCGTAGGTTTGTTACGGCAGCAGTGGTTCCCAAAAAGGTTAAAAAGTAAGGTAGTAGAGCACCACTGGTAACTTACAGGCGACTTGTAAGCGAGCCCTAAAAGGCGGGGAGACGGATTACGGGGTTTTCTTAAATAGAGTTTTCTCCCCATATATATATAAGGAGTAGTCCGCATGGGCCTAATAGGGATCCGAATTGGACGTTAAGTAATAAATAATAATAATTAATACCCCACTAAAGCTAGTAAGGTTAGCTATAGAATATCTCAATTAAGTAAAGATACTATATAAACCATAAATCCATTCTTCCGCAATAGTACTTTTATTAATTTTAAAACCTTTATCTCTTTACTAGAACGAATATATAATAATACCAGCGGCGAATATACAGCTATTACTAAACTTAAAAACCTATAATAATAGAACCAAGATTTTACCAGCTTCTTTTTAAAAAATTTAGGCCTTATTAGAAAGCTAGATTGGAATAAAGCTGCTAGAGTTGCTGCTCTTTAATAAGCTATCTTAGATAAGATTAGAGCCTAGTTAGTAGGTAGGGAACTACTAAAAAACCTATCTAAATTTGCTATAATATGTTAATAAATTAATAAGGACCTTTAATATAACAAACAGACTTATTCCCTGAAGTTAACTACACCTTATATTTAAAACTCTATAAAACCGGTATATGCTTTAAGGCACAATCCTTCTCTAAGACCTAAAAGCCCTATATATAACCCTATAGACCTCAATGCTGCTCAATCCTATGCACCCTTAGGAACTAATAAACAAAGAACTTAAGCTATAAATAGAGAATGCTTTAGATGCGGTAAAAAAGGACTTATTTAAAAGCATTATTAAATTTACCCCTTTAAAAAGGTCCGCCGTAGTTCCTCCCGTTCCTTAAGTTATACTTATTCCTTAAATCATACCCACTCCATGAATTATACTTGGACGCTATAAAGCACCTTGCCCTTAGTTAACTTAAAAAACGAATCGTCCTAAGGCCAAGTTGCATCTTAGGATAAAAAGTAGAAGAGTATAATGTCTAGGCTCTTCCAGCGCTAATATATGGCATAACTTCCTTAATGTACTCAACAAAATTTAAACACTTAAAAAATAGAAGGAGGTATAAATCCTAATAGATAGCGGAGCCACTAGTATGGGCTTTATTAATATAAACTATACAAAAACTTAACGCCTAAATTTAAAGAAACTTAATAAGCCCTAAGGCCTATAAGGCTTTAATAGCAAACCCTTAATATATAGCAAAATAACGCACTACGCCCTAGTAAAAATGTGGATAGGTAAACACCTTAAACATATCTCCCTATTTATTACACCCTTAAAGTAATACAAAGTCATACTTAGATACGGATGGCTAAAACAATATAACCCTTTAATTAGCTTGGTTAAAGAAACACTAAAGTTCCGTACAACCTATTATTAAAGTTATTGCTTAAAAAACCATTTACCCTATAAATATAAATTACTCTTGCCATAAACCTTAAGCCAATATAATAAATCTATAACTGCCAATTATGGTAAAGAATATAAAGATGTTTTGTTAAAACCTCTTAAATTTTATATAATATAGGCTGCGCCCTTTATCTTATTAGTAAAAAGACAAGATTATAAAATCTTTGCTATAACTATAGAAGACATTAAAAAGGCATTAGAACTAAAACAATATCCTAATCCTTAACCTCTTATACCTAAAGAGTACTATAACCTAATTAACAAATTTAAAAAATAATTTATAGACTAACTAGCCCTATACTAAAATAAGCATAATTTTAAAATAGAACTTAAACCTAGTATAATACTAAAGTTTAGTCCACTATACGGTATGTTATAAGAAGAACTGCTTATAATATAACAATACCTTAACAAGCATCTGGAAAAAGGATTTATTTGTCCTAGTTAATCCCCATTCGCCTTACCTATACTATTTATTAAAAAGCTAGGAGGAGGCTTAAGATTCTATGTTAATTATTAAGCTCTAAATATAATTACGATTTAAAACTAATATCTAATTTCTTTAATTTAAGAGACGCTTAACTATTTAGTAAAGGTATGGTACTTTATAAAGCTTAATATAGTTACCGCCTTTAATAAAATCTATATATATAAAGGAGATAAAAAGTATATAGCTTTTTATATATAATAGGGACTCTTTAAATACCTAGTAATACTGTTTGGTATAAAGAACAGTCCTAGTACGTTTTAGCAATACATTAATAATACGCTTTGTGAATTCCTTAATATATTTGTTACTATATATATTAATAATATCTTAATCTACTTATCCTCGCTTTTAGAATATTAAAAATATATTAAAATGGTGCTTAAACGCCTATAAGATACAGGCCTATTGTAACGGAACCTTGTAGTAGGAACTACGGTGGGTCCTATTATTAGGCTAGGTATATAGGTAAGAACAAATTAACAACGTAATAATAACTAGTAGAGTGGTTGCCTAACAGATTAACTCCAATTGTATTCTAAGATTTACTACAAGGAGAGAACTATCTATGGTAGGGATTAAGGTTCTTTAAATACATAACCATACTCCTAAGAAATCCTCTCTTGTACGTAAGGTATGTGTTGTCTATATTAAACATAATGTCCCTTCCGTTTAATATAGTTAATATATTTAACGCTATATAACCTTAGTTACTAATCCTTGTTACATAGTTCCACTAGTTCTATCCTAGACCGTGCCTATATTAACTAACTAGCTTCCGCCAACTCTTCTCTAAGTAGTTATAACATTGTACTTAAAGCGTCCGTAATACTATCTCCCTTCTCTTTATCTTTGTCCTTAAAGATTCCTAATATCTCTAAGTTATCTACTAGAGGTGTAATGTCCGTCTAATTAATCTGGTTAATATCCTTGCTTATTATACCTAAAGCTTCTTCTTCTCTCTCTTAGGTTAAGCGTTGCCTTTATACTATCTCCTCTATACTATCGCTGGGTGAAGTGATGGCAATCCCTTGTTCTTATTACGCTAAAGAGGGGTTAGTATGTATTATGCTAGTAAGTCCCTTATCCTAGCAACCCTTCTTTTATTCTAAGTGTACCAGAGTAAACGTTTAGTTATTTTATAACGTTTGTTCCATCTCTAATGCTAAGTGTACGCGTCCTATAACTTTTAATAGTCTTTGAGTTCCCTAAGTAACTTATTATAGGGTCTTATATTTAATCTACTATTATAAAACTTAATGGTAAGCTAGCCTCCGCGCTTCTTGAGGTTTAATATGCCTTAGAAGAGTCTATACGCGTCCTTAAAGCCTAATATCTGGCTTATACTTGTCTCTAACGTCTTAAACATATTCGCGAGAAGGTCCATTCCAAGGAGTAGAAACTTATTTAATAGGGTCTATCTAAGCTAGGTAATAAAAGGACTGGCTCTCCTCTTATAAAGGAAATAACTCTAAGTAGCTTGGCAATTGCTCCTCCTAGGTCCCCCTTAGCCTACTTATTTTTTAGCGATCCTTCTTTATTAATATTACCTGACCTACTTTCTTTTGATACTTCTGTACCTTTTCTATAGCGTTTTTTAGGTTGCTTAGTGGTTCCTAGGTAGTCTTATTATAGCCTATTTACTTTACTTTATACTACGTTTTGTTATCTACGTCCTTATAACTAATAATCTTTAAAACTTGCCATTTATCTTCCTCTTGTCCTTTATACGTGTCTGCTTTATAGACTAGTGGCTTAATACCTCTATATGCTAGTTCTAGTATTGCGATATATTATATAGGGTAGATCTTTATTTTGGCTGGTAAGTTTAACTTATATATAACTAATAAAATTCTCTGCTTAATTTTAAATGGTTCTAGTTTAATGTGATCTAATTTCTTGCTTAGTTATTAACTCTTAAAATTTTTGTATAGTAGCCACACTCTATCTCCCTTCTTAAGATCTGGTCCCTTAGATCTCTTAGCATTATAGTACCTTTTTATTTGTTTTTATACTAGTTTAGCTATTTCTGTAAGGTCTATATAAAGATTTATTAACGTCTCTATTTTTTACTTAGCTGTGTTACTCGTCTTTTTTGCTTACTATAGTGATAATAATGTTCTTAGCTTATACCTATAGTTTGCCTTAAATGGTAATGTCCCTATTCCTTTTTGTGGTGTTATATTGTATATAAACTGTATAACTGGTAATAACGATACCCAATTGTTCTATGCGTAATTAATAGAATGCCTTAGATACTATTCTAGTGTCTAGTTTAGTCTTTCCGTTTATCTATCCGTCTGCGGATAATATGCTATAGATATTACTGCGTAAACCCTCTATTCTGCTAGAAATACTTTCTAAAATGCTGCTATAAATCTTGGATCTCTATCTAATATAATCTTATCTAGTGCTTTATATCTTACAAACACTTCCTTTATATAGATTCTAGCGATATCCTCTACTAATATTTCTTTAGTGTATGCTATAAAGTATCCCCACTTTGTTAGCTTATCTACTATTACTAAAATCGCGTTATAATCTTATCCTATAATAGGATCTCTTAATTTTGGTAGCTTAATAATAAAGTCCTATAATATAACTTCCTATAGTCTTCCTAGTACTTTAACAGGTTGTAGCCCTCTATACAGCTTATACCTTATTGGTTTGTTTCTTTAGTAATCTAAATATTTCTTTATAACTTATCTTGCTAGTCCCTAAATTCCTTAAACAATATACTTTTTCTAAAGTCTTAATACTAAGCCTATAGCTCCGTTATGTCCTTATGTTATTTCCTTATAGAATTCCTTAACAAATTCTTCTGTAATAGACTTAGGTATATACGTTGCTTCTCTATTTTTGTATTGCTCTAAGTCTAAATTCTTTACCTATGCTTCTTAGATCTTCTATATCTAATCACTCTCTAGTAATTTATAGATCTGGCTTTCTTTGGTTACTATAATTCTTAGATAATTATATTTAATTAATCTGTCTTAATTCTTTTATAATAAAGCTCCCGATAGCTTTTTATTACTTTATAGTTTAGCCCTTCTGCTTAGAGCGTCTGCTTATATATTATCTGTACCCTTAGTATACTAAATCTTAAAATGGTATTTTGTAAGCATTTCCGCCTATCTAACCTGTCTTTAGTTAAGTTCCTTTATTATTAGGAATCCTATAAGGTTCTTATAATCTGTCTTAACCATAAATAGTTTCTTGGTGCCTTATAAGAATGCTTTCTATTCCTTAAGTGCTGTAACTATACCTAACAACTCTTTATTGTAGATATTATAGTTTAACTCTAGTAGTGTTATCTTTCAACTATAGTATGCCACTGGGTGCCATCTATCTTAATATTTTTATATAAAGTATACCCCTAGTGCAAAGTCTAATATATCTATTTTTACAACTGTCTCTAGACCTAGTTAATAGATCTTAAGAACTAGCTTCTAGGTAAATAATCCTTTAACTTTCTTAAATAGTTCTTATTACTCCTTCCCCTATATCTATAGTTCTTCTTTCTTTGTTAACTGCGTAAGTGGCTTAATATCCTTTAACTATTACGCTACAAACCTTCTATAATAATTGTAAAACCCTAGGAATGATCTTAACTGCGTAACATTCTCTAGTTCTTACTAATTTACTATAGCCTCGATCTTTTTTAGATCTATACTAAGTTGGCCTAGTTTAACAATAAATCCAATAAAATTGGTCTTCTTGGTAAAGAACTTATATTTTTTAATTGCTACTAGTATCTGTTTTTCTTATAGTCTCTTTAAAACCTACTTAATGTGCTTTTTATATTCTTCCTTATTCTCTAAGTAGATGATAATGTTGTTAAGGTATACTATAATAAATTTATCTAGGTGTTCTTCTAACACACTATTAATTCGCTTCTAGAATGTTACTAGTGCGTTTATAAGTCCAAATTATATAACTAATAGTTTATATAGTCCTTCCTTTAACCTAAAGGCTGCCTTCTATTTATTGCCTTCCTTAATCCTAATCTAATGGTACGCCTATCTTAGATCTATCTTTATAAAGATCTTTATATTACCTATCCTGTCTTAGATTTCGCTAATTAAGGGTAAAGAATACCTATCCTTCCTAGTAATGCTATTTAACTGTTTATAGTTTATGCATATCCTAAGTTTTCCGTTTTTCTTTGGGATAAACAGTACTGGATATTTTGCTAATAATTGTAATGGTCTAATATATCCCTTATATAAGTTCTCCTAGATAAACTCCTTAAGCGCTACTAACTCCGTTTTAGTAAGCTTATAGATTGGAAAGAACTTTAAACTTATTCTCTCTTCTAATTCTATCTTATGGTCCTATACTATATACTTTAACAGCTTTTCACTTTCTAGTAACCATAACTTTTTACCATACTTATAGTATCTCTTTGGTATATAACTTAAGCCTCGCTTAGTCTCTTTATATATCGCTCTAACTTAGTACTATACCAACTTAGTTTACTGTCGCACTTTATACTATTAAGTATCCTTAATATCGACCTAACCTATAACCCAATCAATCTTTAGATTGTACTCCTATAATTAAGGCATCTCTAGTATCGCCTTATCTTGTCCTAATGGTAGGATATTAAAAGATATTCTAATTAGTTTTTCTTTAATAGTTAACTAAATAGGTCCTATTTTAAGATTAATAATGCCTCCGCCATAGGCTATCTGATCTCCGGAAATAGTTATAAGTGGATATAGGTATTCCTTCTATCTATATAGTAACCCTATCCTTTTTACTGCCTTTAGTAATATGTGGTTTCTAGTTGCTCCACTATCTACTAATGCTTTAAACTGCTGATCTTGCCACTTAACTTATAAGTTTAGGTATTATTCTTAAACTCCTTTAAGGGTCTAAGGCTCTAATACTAGTTCCCTCTAGTCCTATACGCCTCCACTTTTTCTAACTGTTGGCTGCTAGATCCTACCTATACTTAGTCCTACTTAGGCTAATATTTAGTTTATTTCTTTTCCTCTATATGCTATAGATAAGTGTTCTCTAGGTACTTCTACTACTATTATCCGTCTAGGCACTCTTCCATAAGGAATCTTTCTAGTTAAAGCATTAAGTCTCCTTAACCTTATACTTCTACTAGGTGCTAACTATATATATACTTAGTATTCCTAAACCGCCTTTCCTCTGGTGCCTAATATATTCTTATTAGGTACTTCTAGTTCTTATCTTTTAGTGCTTTATGTATGTTGTATATGTTATCCATATAAGCTATCTACAATAGTATATAATGCGCTATATGTTTTAGGTTAACTCTTAGTTTATCTTTATTTTTAAGTTTAAACTTATACCTAGTTAATCTGACCACTGGTATCTCTGTTATAGGTACTAAGATTTATTACTTACTTCTTTAGTCCCTAGATCCCTCTTTTAGGTTCCTTAATATTATAATTAACGCTCCTTTAATATAACTTATGCGTTTTTCCGTAATAGGTTGGTCTTAGATAACTTTTTTATCTAGCTATATATAAAAGTCTTCCTATTTGTTGTTGTGTTGTTGCTTATACCACTTTCCGTATAACTAGTTTATGTGTATGGTCTATCTATTAGAAAGTACCTTGTTATCGCTATATTGTGATATCCTTTAGTATGTCTTTCTTTAAACCTGGTTAGAATATCTAGATCCTTTTCTTATTTTAGTTTGTTTAACTACTTTGCCCTAGGTGTCCCTGTACTTAGCCTATTAGTAACTCTTTATATAGGTGCTCTGTCCCTTATATAACCTAGTATAGCTGACCTTTTATCTAGCTTTTGCTCTTGCTATATAATAATTCTTGTTTTAAACTTATTTATAGTTTCTTATTTTCTATATCTTATAGCTAGATCTTTATAGTTATCTTACTTTTTAATCCTAGTATTAACTGTTTAATCTTTAGGCTAAATACTACGTTTACTTAGGATTACTAATATTTTTATTTGTTCCCTAAACTTATAGTTCTTAAACTTGTGTCCTGTACTTATTTATTTGTTACTAAACTAAGTAGCTACCCTTTCCTATTGGTTTTCGTCCATTGTGGGTCCTTAGGTGTGTTTTATCTTATTTTAAAAATCTTAAGCTTCTTTTATCTCTTCTTAAGAATCTTAAGCCTATGGTCTTTTGCCTTTATTAAGTAATAAGCTAGCACTAATAGTTGTCTACTTGCTTAGTTTCTTTTAAATATTACTCCTATTATCTTATAAAGCGATGGAAATTGTATCTAATGGTATTATAATATCCGTTACTAAACCCTGTTCTATAATGGTCTTAGTTTCTACTTCTATTTTAACTTCTCTAAGGTCTATATACTTCTAGTAAGCTGCCTTTATTGCCTTATTATTAGTAAATGCTTTACCTGTGTTAAACTTATTATCTTTAATATCTAATCTGTGAGCTAGTTTGTTGGTTCCTTTAAACTTAGATAATAATAGCTTCTATAGCTAATAGCTTGCGCCGTACTTAGCATCCTTATAAATTTGGCATGTATTGTTGTAATAATACGCAAAACTGTTAATTAAACACTCTTTTATTTCTTATAGTGCACCATTGTCCCTCTGTATGTATGTGCTGTCTGCTGGCCTAGTTCCCTTTACTGTATAGTTACTTTAACTACCTCTATAGTCTCTGGCGAAATGACTTTGTTTTCCATAATTTATATAAGCTCTATCTTTAAACTATTTTTCTTGCTATGGAGTCCGCCTAAATATCTTTTACTGCTAAGATCCCTGGTTTAGCCTCCACTCCTAGGTTTTTTAATTACTTAATCCTTAACCTCTAGGTTTCTATAGTTTCTTTTCCTATTTTTAGGTTTCTTTAGTACTGCTTAGGTCTATTAGCTCTGCGCCATTTTATAGTTTTTAACTTTATGTCTGTTGTTGCGTACTCTGCGCCTTATATAACTATAGAACTTTGTCTTGCCCTCTCTTAGCTTGTTCCCTTTAATAGATCCTATTATTAATCTTTATTAACTGGTCTATTAACTCCCTTAAAGTATCCGTATCTTTTATTAGGATAATTGCGTCCTAGACTTTAGCCTTAAGTCCTTGTTTATACTATGCTATAAGCGCCCTGTTATTCCATTTAACCTATATAGCTAGTGTTTAAAACTGTATGGTATACTTAATTGCTAAAGTACGTTGTACTAAGTTCTAAAGCTTTTGTTCCGCTATGGTTGTGGCCTCTAGGTTTCTAAATATCTATATTAACCGTTTCGCGAACCTGTTCTAACTGGTAAATATATACCTTACGTTTTGGTTAGTAGTTGTTATGCTATTAGCCTATATTTCTATAAGATATAGTTTAAACTACTTAAGTGCCCTTCTAGTTAGGAACAATCCTGCATAGGCTACTTAATCTAACGATATTGCTAACTTCGCTCCTTTTTACATTACCTTAAAGTGTATCTGTGTTAGAAATCCTTTGAGCTTTAACTTCTCTCCTAAAAACCGTTTAATTAAAGGTAGCTTAATTTTTACTGCTTTGATTCTATTAATGCGTTCTTTAAGTATCCTACTATTATTCTATAAGTGATTAACTATTTCTTGTAACTAATCTTATGTAACTACTTAAGAATCTGTATCTGCTATACTGGTGTCTCCTGGTCCTAAGGTTATGGCTATTGCCGACACCATTATAACTGGTGCTTTGGGTGGCATGTTGTTTGATTTTATTTAATACTATAACCTTAGTAGTAAATGTATAATAGAATCTTGTAGTAGGAACTATAGTGGGTCCTATTATTGGGCTGGGTATATAGGTAAGAATAAATCAATAATATAATAATAACTGGTGGAGTAGTTGCCTAACAGATTAACTCTAATTATATTTTAAGATTTACTATAAGGAGAGAACTATCTATGGTAGGGACTAAGGTCCTTTAAATACACAACTATACTCCTAAGAAATCCTCTCTTATACATAAGGTACGTGTTATTTGTATTAAATATAACATCCCTTCCGTTTAACATAGTTAATACGTTTAATGCCACATAACCTTAGTTACTAATCCTTATTATATAGTTCTACTAGTTCCATCCTGGACCGTGCCTGTATTAACCAACTAGCTTCCGCCGACTCTTCTCTAAGTAGTTGTAACATTGTACTTAAAGCGTCCGTAACACCTATAATATAATATTAAGAAATATAAGTTCTATATGTCTAAAGTTACGTATCTAGGCTTAATTATATCCTATAATGGAATTAAAATAGACCCTAAGTGTTGGTCACATAGGGTGACTCACCAATAACGACTACTTAAGTAGGTTATAGTGATGTTGGTTAAAAAGCTTATTAATTGGAATAAGGAAGGGCGAGGAGCTTAAGACTCCTCGCCACGCTAGTGCTGTGGCGTCACGTGACGACCGCTTGCCTTATTTCCGACACTGGTAACTCTTCTTTTGTGGTTACTATCTATATACAAATACTGCTTAACTAGCGTAACAAATATTAATCCTCCTTACTTACTATTGCTATTGTAATATAAGTCTCACTATCCTAAAATTTGCCTTTTAGCACGTGGTGCTTTCTTGCTTAGAGTTGCGGGTGGATATTATATTAGGGCCGCCAAGGCGCTAGTTATAAGCAAGCCAATAGCGATTTTCTATGCCGGGTATGAAAAATCCTAATTGGCTGGTTTAAATTAGGGCCTGCAGAATATTATACTCTTACTCCCTTTTAACCTAACCTTTAACTTATATATGTAGAGTATTTATGTTAACAAACGTTTCTAGAGCCTTATTTGGGTTTGCTTTTATTGTTATATCTACTAGGTTGTCTTAACCGTTAATCTATTAAATCTTAAAGAGTTCTTGCCGTTTGTAGAATTACTAAAGTGCTATAATGTCAATTATAAGGCGCTTTTTCTTTATGGTACTAAGCTTAACCAAACACTTATAGAGGGAATATAAGTCGGTATACACGATTATAGGGATAATGGGGATTTTAAGTCGATCTATAATTATCTTTAGGGTAGTTCCAATTGCAATTGCTATATTAACTCCGCTAGCCATTCCATATATCTCTAACGCTAGTATGCTTTAAGTAACGCGCTTACTCTTAGTTAAGCTCCAATAGATAAGATTACTGTAGATTATAAAGTCATTCTCTCTAGTAGATTCGTTTGTAATAATAATCTTATATCCTAACTAGGAGCTAAAATCTTTATTATTTGTAAACGATCTATTAACAAATACAAAGAGCTTAGCGGTAGGAAGATTAATAGGTATATAGAGTAGTCCCCAATTGAGATAGTTCATTTGCCAGGAAAGACGTTTATTTAGGGTAAGAACGTCGTCCTTAGTTAGTTCCTAGTGTTAGGCGGTAATAGAGAGATTAAATAAAGCCTTAGGTTAATAGATAGAAGTAATATAAGCTCTACAAGCGCGTTACTCTACATATCCTTACTTTAGAGAATTAACGTTAATAATATCAATCTTCTTGCCTTGGCCCTTTTAGCGCAAAGCAATGGAATCCTTATTTATAGAGAGGATGCATCTATTAAAGAGTAATAGTGTTGTTAAATTAAGCTTTTCCTTTAGCTTTGCTATAAGATTTACCTTTACTAGCTTATCTTCTTTAAGAGCTAAAAATTGGTCATCTCCTAAGATAATTATATTGTTAGTCTATATACCAACAATTCTAAATGGAGTTCCCGTAGTTATGATAAGGAAGTAGGGGTTAAATATAGAAGTAGTTATTAAAAGCTTCTCTTTATAGTACTTACTATAGGTAGCCTACTAGTAAGTTTCTACCTCTGCAATTCCATATAATGGCTTAAGTATAACTATAATTGTATCTTTGGGATATTGGTGGCGAATTTACTCTAGAAGGTATGCTAGTATTAAGCGCTAAAGGCGTGTCTTTAATTAGGTATAGGCCTAAGTGATATCTTATAAATAAACCGCTATTCTATTCTTTATTAAGGAGGGAGCTAGCGTAATAATAACTCGCTAACTAGCTTATTAAATCATAGGGGATTGCATAAGGATTACTTCCTTGCTATTATTATTATAGCCTTAAATAACCAGCCTTGACTTCTTAAACGGGGTATTAGTAGCTTTGCCTTTAATCTTATTAACTATTCTTAACTTAAATATGCAAACTTTATTAAACTTAGTAGGGTTATATTTCTTAAATTTAAAGACTCCTCTTATAATAAGACTGTTAATCTCCTGCTTATTAGATGCTTGGAAAGGGGCTCCGAGAGTTATAATACGGCCTTCCTTTTAAAGCTGTTTTGTGAGCTTAAAGTCAGCCTTCTCTTTAGCTGTTATAAAGGCCATTAATAACTTATCTCCACTCTTAATAGTAGTAATAAATTGCTCTTTAAAATTAATAAGATATTAGCAATTTTATAATCCCTTTAGGCGACCTTTACCGCGTTATAGTTGCGGCATATCTACTATAATTATATTAGAATTATAGTCGCCTTCTAGAGCATGTTAATCGTGGTTCTCCTTTAAAATATCTTTTAGGGTATCCTATAAAGGCTTAAAACTGTTATCTTTATAGTAAGGCTTAATAATAGTTAAATAGAATTAAGTGGGTCCATAAGGCATCTAAATAGTATAAGTTTAACCATTAATTGCAATAAGTTAATGTGGGCCTAACTATCCTCCCTTTTTACGCCATACGCGTACCTTAGACTGGAGTGGCAGATTAAGCGTAGTTAAGGTATTTAGGCCATTTCTTATTCCTAGTATATTATTGACCTAGCGTGTGGCGTAGAGACGTTGGACCTCCTTTATTACCTTATAAATAGTCTTAGCTCGTTACACAATGGAGGGAAATAGTAGAGAATTGTTAGTTATTTAAGGGTAGGCACTAAAGACTAGCAATGTGGGTATAAGTCCATTTAGGCTAGCGGAATTATTAACGGCTTTAACAGCTATTTATAAGGTAAGTTCTTTACTAGTATCCTCTAGTTCTAAAGAGATAATCTTATATACGCGGTATAATGGCGTGTAATATCGCTCCACTTCCCAGGAAGCTACCGCCCTATTGCCTTAGAAAACACCCTAAGCAAGATCTTAGAAAAGGTTATAGCGGACCGCATAGCAGACACGGCAGAGGAACACG
>Ga0307507_10007332_pt1 | contig 16120 bp, 8 predicted proteins | sample 7_EM_MG_FD_207223 | JGI IMG/M metagenome (GOLD analysis project Ga0307507, IMG submission 207223) | Populus trichocarpa ectomycorrhiza microbial communities from riparian zone in the Pacific Northwest, United States - 7_EM | ecosystem: Host-associated > Plants > Roots > Unclassified | place... | reverse complement strand
GCACGCATCGACCAAGACCCCTAACTATTTAATTATAAGATTCTCTGGTTATTCCTTTCTCTTCTTTACGCAACGTCTTGTTCTCTTTAAGAGCTATATACCCTTAGATTTAGATAGAATTTATATTATTCCTTTAAATCTTCCCTAAAGCCTCTTCGCGCCCTTACATTACGTTATGTTAAAAAAAATAACTACTATTAAAATGGCAAACGAACCCGAATCCTCTTTAATAACTATAAGTATCATATCCCTAGTCAGGGAACAGTTAACCATAATGCAACAGTCCTTTACGGATGCCTTAGCTTAGTAGCGGGCTGCACTAGAAGCCCAGCATTAGCGATTAATAGAAGCACTCTATAAAGAACTCCATAACATCTAAGCATTTATATTAAAGACCCCAACACTGCCTATAAACGAAATTAATATAACTGTATCCAAACCTAGCCCCTTAAACGCGAACTTCGAACTAGTAATAGTAACTTAACCTATATCTGTAACAAATTTAATACCTATTACAAAATCCAAAAAGCTCCCTAATCCTCTAATATTTAATAGAAATTAAAATAACCTATATCCCTTTATAACCAAGCTCCATCTTAAACTCTTAACAAACTATAACTGATACCCTACTAAAGCTAGTAAAATTAGCTATGGAATATCTCGTTTAAGTAAGAACGCTGCATAAACTATAGATCCATTCTTCCATAATAGCACCTTCGTTAGTTTTAAAATCTTCGTCTCCCTACTAGAATAAATGTATAATAACGCTAGCCGCGAATATATAGCTGTCACTAAACTTAAAAACCTACGACAACGGAACCAAGAATTTACCAGCTTCTTTTCGGAATTTTTAGGCCTTATTGGCAAACTAGATTGGAATAAAGCCGCTAAAGTCGCTGCTCTTTAACAAGCTATTTTGGATAAGATTAAAGCCTAGTTAGTAGGTAGGGAACTGCCAAAAGACCTACCTAAATTCGCTATAATGTATTAACGAATTAACGAGGACCTTTAATATAATAAACAAACTTATTCTCTAAAGCCGACCACGCCTTACGTTTAAAACTTTACGAAACCAACATATACCTCAAAACGCGATCCCTCTCCGAACCTAAAAAGTCCTATATATGACCCTATGGACCTTAATACTACTCAATCTTATACACCCTTAGGAACCAACGAATAAAGAACTTAAGCCATAAACGGAGAATGCTTTAGATGTGGTAAAAAAGGATATATTTAAAGGAATTGCCAAACTTACCCTTTTAAAAAAGTCCGCTGTAGTTCCTTCTGGTCTTTAAATTACACTCACTCCTTAAATCGCACTTATTTTTTAAGCCGTACTCACTCCTTAACCCGTACTTATTCTATAAATTATACCTAGTTATTACAAAGTATCTTACCCTTGGCTAATTTGGAAAACAAATCGTCCTAGGGCTAAGTCGCGCCTTAGGACAAGAAGTGGAAGAGTATAAGTGTCTAGGCTCTTCCAGCGCTAATACACAATATAACTCCCTTAATATACTTGGCGAAATTCAAATACTTAGAAAATAGAAGGAGGTACAAATTCTTATAGATAGCGGAGCCACTAGCATAGGCTTTATTAATACAAACTACACAAAAACCTAACGCCTAAATTTAAAGAAACTTGATAAGCCCTAAGGCCTATAAGGCTTTAACGGCAAACCCTTAATATATAGCGAATTAACGCACTACGCTCTTGTAAAAATGTAGATAGGTAAATACCTTGAATACGTTTCCTTATTTATAATACCCTTAAAGTAATATAAGATAATACTTGGATATAGATAGCTAAAACGACACAACCCTTTAATTAGCTGGGTTAAAGAAATACTAAAATTCCATACAACCTACTGCCGAAGTTATTGCTTAAAATACCACCAACCCTATAAACATGCATAAGATTATTTAAATTTAATATAATACGAACTGCCCCTACCACGGACCCCAAACTAAAACGATACGGCTATAACTACTAATGGTAGTAAAGAATGCGAAGACGTTACGCCAAAACCTCTTAAAATTTATATAATACAAGCCGCACCTTTTATTTCGTTAGCATAAAAACAAGACCACAAAATCTTTGCTATAACTATGGAAGATATTAAGAAAGCACTAGAACTAAAGCAATATATTAACCCTTAACCTCTTATACCTAAAGAGTACCATAATCTAATTAACAAGTTTAAGAAAAGATTCGCAGACCAACTACCCCCGTATTGGGATGTATATAATTTTAAGATAGAACTTAAACCTAATATAACACTAAAGTTTGGACCGCTATATAGTATGTTACGGGAAGAACTGCTTGTGATATAATAATACTGTTGGTCACACAGGGTGACTCACCAATAACGACTACTCGAGTAGGGTTACAGTGATGTTGGTTAATATGCTTGATTGATCTAGAATAGGGGAGGGCGAGGAGCTTAAGGCTCCTCACCACGCTAGTGCCGCGGCTATACGTAACTACACGTGATATATTCCTAATACTAGCAACTCTTCTTTTGTGGTTGCTATCTATATATAAAATACCGCTTGACTAGCGTAATAAGTATCAATCCTCCTTACTTACTATTGCTATTGCAATATGTAACGGCTTGTATAAATGCTTTTAAACTAAAACTTGCGGATTATTATCTAATAAAGATACTAAGCTAAGGAAAAGAAGAAGAAGAATAATTATTAGGGAGTGGTAGGCAGATATGTCGCGAGGGCTGCTAAGGCGCTAGTGGTAAGTGAACCAATGGCGATTTTCTATCCCGGGGATGGAAAATCCTGATTGGTTATTTAGAGTTAGGGTGGATATTATATTAAGGGCGCTAAGGCGCTAAGCGTAAGCGAGCCAATAGCGATTTTCCATGCTGGGTATAGAAAATCCTGATTGGCTGGCTGAAACTAGTATCCGTAGATTACAGTAGAACTTGGTAGACAGTTACAGTGGAACTCAGTGGACAGTTGCGGTAGAATTTGGTGGACAGTTGCAGTGGAATTTGGTAGACAGTTGCAGTGGAATTCTACTCCCTTTTAACCCAACCTTTAACTCGCATATAGAGAATGTTTGTGTTAATAAACGTTTCTAGAGCCTTGTTTAGGTTTGCCTTTATTATTGCATCTACTAGGTTGTTTTAGCTATTAATCTATTAAATCTTAAAGAGTTCTCGCCGTTCGTAAAATTGCCAAAGTGCTATAATATCAATTATAAGGCGCTTCTTCTTTATGGTACTAAGCTTAACTAAACACTTATAGAGGGAATATAAGTCGGTACACACGATTATAGGGATAGTGGGAAGTTTAAGTTAATCTATAATTATTTTTAGGGTAGTTCCAATTGCAATTGCTATATTAACTCCACTAACCATTCCATATATCTCTAACGCTAGAACGCTTTAAGTGACGCGCTTACTCTTAGTTAAGCTCCAATAGATAAGATTGCTGTAAATTATAAAGTTATTCTCTCTAGTAGATTTGTTTGTAATAATAATCTTATATCCTAACTAGGAGCTAAAATCTTTGTTATTTACAAACGATCTATTAATAAATATAAAGAGCTTGGCAGTAGGAAGACTAATAGGCATATAGAGTAGTCCCTAATTAAGATAGTTTATTTGCCAGGAGAGACGCTTATTTAAGGCAAGGATATTATTCTTAGTTGGTTCCTGGTATTAGGCGGCAATAGAGAGATCAAATAAAGCCTTAGGTTAATAGATAAAAGTAACATAAGCTCTATAAGCGCGTTGCTCCACATATTCTTATTTTAGAGAGTTAACGTTAATAACATTAATCTTCTTACCTTAACCCTTCTGGCGCAAAGCAATAGAATCCTCGTTTAGGGAGAGGATGCATCCATTAAAAAATAATAGTATTATTAAATTAAGCTTTTCCTTTAACTTTGCTATAAGATTTGCCTTTACTAGCTTATCTTCTTTAAGAGCTAAAAATTGGTCGTCTCCTAAGATAATTATATTATTAGTTTGCATGCCGATGATTCCAAATGGAGTTCCTATAGTTATAATAAGGAAGCAGGGATTAAATATAAAAGTAGTTATTAAGAGCTTCTCTTTATAGTGCTTACTATAAGTAGCCCACTAATAAGTTCCTACCTCTGCGATTCCATATAATGGCTTAAGTATAACCATGATTATATCTTCGGGATATTAGTAGCGAATTTGCTCTAGAAGGTATACTAGTATTAAGCGCTAAAGGCGCGTCTCTAATTGGGTATAGGCCTAAGTAATATCTCTTAAATAAACCACTATTCTATTCTTTATTAGGGAGGGAGCTAGCGCAATAATAACTCACTAACTAGCTCGTTAAATCGTAGGGGATTGTATAAGAATTACTTCCTTACTGTTATTGTTATAACCTTAAATAACCAGTCTCGACTTCTTGAATAGGGTATTAGTGGCTTTGCCTTTAATCTTATTAACTATTCTTAACTTAAAGATGCGAACTCCATTAAACTTAGTAGGGTTATATTTCTTAAATTTAAAGACTCCTCTTATAATAAGACCGTCAATCTCCTGCTTATTAGATACTTAGAAAGGGGCTCCTAGAGTTATAATACAGCCTTCCTTTTAAAGTTATTTTACGAGCTCAAAGTCCACCTTCTCTTTAGCTATTATAAAGGCTATTAACAACTTAACTCTACTCTTAATAGCAGCAACGAATTACTCTTTGAAATTAACAAGATATTGGCAATTTTATAATCCTTTTAGACGACCTCTACCGCGTTATAGTTACAGCATATTTACTACAACTATATTAGAATTATAGTCGCCTTCTAAAGCACATTAATCGTAGTTCTTCTCTAGGGTATCCTCTATAGCATCCTATAAAGGCTTAAAACTGTCGTCCCTATAGTAGGGCTTAACAACGGTTAAGCGGAATTAAGTGGGTCTATAGGGCATCTAAAGAGTACAAGTTTAACCCTTAATGGTGATAAGTATATATAGGCCTAACCAGCCCCCTTTCTTACGCCATACCCGTACTTCAGATTAGAGTAGTAGATCTATTATAATTAAGGTGTTTAGACCGTTTCTTATTCTTAGTACATTATTAACCTAGCGCGTGGCATAGATGCGGCGTACCTCCTTTATTGCCTTACGGATAGCCTTAGCTCGTTGCGTAATAGATAGAGATAGTAGAGAATTATTAGTTATTTAAGGGTAGGCGCTAAAGACTAGCAATATAGGTATAAGCCTATCTAGGCTAGCGGAATCGTTAACAGCCTTAACAGCTATCTATAAGATAAGCTCTTCGCTAGCGCCCTCTAGTTCTAAAGAAATAATCTTATATACTCAGCGTAATAGCGTGTAATATCATTCTACTTTTCTAATACTATTGTGTGCCTTAATAGGGACTTCCTTAACCTTAATTTCCATTACCCTTACCTGTTGCCAAAACTCTATAGATAAGAAGTTCCTTCCTATATTATAAATAACTTAATTAGGGGGTCCTAGGTAGACATTAATCTAGTATAATTAGAGAGTATCCTATACGTTCCTAGCTAATATATCTTTTAGGAAGCGTGCGGCTTAAAAGGAGGTTAAGAGGTTAACAACTTAGAGTACTAGCTTGCCGCTAAGATACATAATATCAATAATAATACAGAAGTTAAAGTTGTAGTTATCTTTAAGGGTGAACTTAAATTGGCTAGGGGACTTCTAGTTTATTTGGCAGTAATAGCAGTACTTTATAAGATGTTTAATCGTCTTAGCCTTAACTTTATAACCTGCTTACTAAAGAACCCTAAGTAATCTATAAACTAATAGGTAACTGAAGTAATGGTGTAGTTAACATAACTCTGACTTAGTTAAATGGCTCTAAGCAACGCTCCTTTCTAGCTGTTGAAGGAGCAACCAAGGGTGACCCTACTTGCGTATAATGGGCACCCGATTCTCTCCCTAAACGAGCATATTCTTAAGGTTATTAAGCTTAACGCCTAACTTATCTATATCTTAGATACAGAATAGAAACGGGGTGTTTGTGGAAATAATATAAAAAGTAATATATCCTAACAGAGTTTAGACCTTAATTATACTAAGGGAGATTGCAGTACCCTTACTAAAGCAAATTATATGTTAGCCTACCGTTAATTAGTCGATCTAAATAGAGCTATTAAGCTACTAAAGAGCTTAAACTTAAGGTTCTCCTACTATAGATACTCCTGCGGCTCTAGTATCTAGCATAATACTATAGAAGACGTTCGCTAAGTATCTATTATTAAAGGAGAACGCGGAACTTTCTTTTAGCTTATTAAAGATATCTAACTTTATAACAGAATGGAGTATAGATTAGTCGTTAAGGATAGTAACGGTTTGTATGCCATTTACCTCACTATACTTAGTGAAGTATTGGTCGGGAGAGTAGTCCTCAATTTCCATATCTATAAGGAGTTGTTTGGCCTTATTAACCTTACCCTTAAGATCTTCTTCGCCTTTATATTGAACTAGGAAGCTTTGGAAGTAGGCTATAGTAACCTTACAATTTCTAACGTTTCGTGCGCTCTGGCGAAACTTATTATATACCTTCTTTTGTCTGTTAAGAGGGTGCCTAATTAACCAGCAATTTAGCTTTTTACAAATATAGCATTTCTTCTGTTAATTATTTTAAGATAAACCTCCACAAGGACCTCCATAATTGCTTTATAGTTAACATTAATTATGCCCTTTGCCGTATCCCCTACCCTAGCCACTATATGTTCGATCAGTCCAGTTATAATTATATTAGTCGGTTGGGTCGATTAAAGTAGGTTAAGGTTAGGCGTTAAATTGCTATACTTTTTAAGAGCGCAGAGTGGTGCTAATAGAGGATCTTAATTAAGCACACACTCCTTTATAAGTATTTGCAGGATTAAAGAGGGCAAGGTTACATTCTTTAACACCTTGGCATACGCTAATAACTTAATCGCGTAGGCTAAAGTCCTCTTAATATAATTTAGATAAACTACGCTAAATTATCTAAAGTTAATTAAAGAGCTTTTAAAGATAATTAAGCTGAGAAACACCTGGGTTTATAGCAATAATCCTTAGGAAGGTAGTCTCTCTCTACTCTAATATATACTGTTGCTTATTCTCTTCTGTTTTGAAGTAGCACCTTAACTTATATATTATGCGGTCGAAATCGTATCCTTTTCCTGCCAAATGATTATAATAGAAGGTGCTAGCCCGGCCCCTAAGCATAACAAAATAGGCGTTGTGGTATTGATCAGACTCTATTCCTATCTTTTAGCAACAGTTATATAAGATACGCAGTTTTAAATTAAAAACATTATATAATTCCCCGCTGAATTTATTTTCTTAATCTAAATAGAGCTTCGCAAGTTCTATAAGCAATTTTAAAGTACTTTTAATTTGAGATTGAGATAGAGAAGGGAGTTGCATTATAAGTTGCAATAGGGATATAGGTCTAGTTAGTAGAGTCTAAAGGCTGTTAGCTCGCGAAGCAGGGGGGTCTTATATTTGCTTTAGTAGCGTATTATTTAGATTCTATTATAAGTTGAGCTTCCTTATAGTGCGTAGTTAGTGCTTAATCTCCTATGGAGTCTATTCATGCTCTTCTTTTACATTAATAACTTGCTCTTAAATATTGTCTCTAATAGCGCTTCCATCTATAGGGACAAACACTCCATTCTCCTAAAGGAAGTTATGGAAGTCTTATACAATAAGCTTGTTCGCAAGAGTCTATATTTCCTTTATCTATCTAACAAAGTCCTCCTTTATGTAATACCATAGCATAGTGTCATTGTATTCACTGTCTATATAGTGTACTATGTGGTATAATAAGAATCCGTTTAGGTCCTTTTGCTTAGCGTTTGTAGGGTCAATATCTTTATTCCATATCTTTGGGTTAATATCTTCTTTATACTTCCTTAGGTAGGTTAACGCCATAATAGGTTAAAGGTAGGTAGGGTTTTCAGTTTTATAGAATCTCATAGGTTTGCTATCAAGAGGTAGGCAATTCGAGATATTGTTTAACGCGTTTTGGACGTTAACTTAGGACCTTAGGTTTAGTAACACTTCTAACCTAAAGTACTTAACCAAATTTTTATAAACGTAGTTGTTCTGCGTAATAGATATAACTTGGTATCTCCTAGTATTTAGTAACACTTCTATTACTAGTTTTCCGTAAGTCTAAGGTAGTACAGTATCGCCAGGATCCATTCCATATGAGCGCATATAGCACCCCTGCACGAGACTATCTCTTCTGTTAAGAACCTTGCTATTTTATGGTTGACTATATATTTAACCACTAATCAGTGTTGGTTACACAGGGTGACTTACCAATAACGACTACTTGAGTAGGGTTACAGTGATGTTGGTTAATATACTTGATTAATCTAGAATAGGGGAGGGCGAGGAGCTTAAGGCTCCTCGCCACGCTAGTGCCGCGGCTATACGTAACTATATGTGATATATTCCCAACAAATACCTTAATAAGTATCTAGAAAAAGGATTTATTCGCCCTAGTTAATCTCCATTCACCTTATCCATACTATTTATTAAAAAGCTAGGAGGAGGCTTAAGATTCTATATTAATTATTAAGCTCTAAACGTAATTATAATTCGAAACTAATATCTAATCCCCTTAATCTAAGAGACACTTAACTACCTGGTAAAGGCACAATATTTTACAAAGCTTAATATAGTTGCTGCCTTTAATTAAATTCGCGTCTAAGAAGGAGATGAGAAGTACATAGCCTTTTATATATAATAGGGACTCTTTAAATACCTAGTAATGCCGTTTGGTGTAAAGAACGGTCCTAATACGTTTTAGTAATATGTTAACAATACGCTTTATAAATTCCTTAATATATTTGTTACCGCGTATATTAATAATATCTTAATCTACTCGTCTTTACTTTCTAAGCATCAAAAACACGTCCAAATGGTCCTTAAACATTTGCGAGATGCGGGTTTACAATGCGATATTAAGAAATGCAAGTTCTATATATCCGAAGTTACGTACCTAGGCCTAATTATATCCCGCAACGGAATTAAAATGGACCCTAAGAAGGTCGCTGCTATTATAAACTAGGGAAGCCCTAGTAATGTATAAAACATTTAAGGATTTTTAGGATTTGCAAATTTCTACCATTAATTTATTAACTACTTCTTAAAAATTGCCTAACTATTAGTAAACTTAATAAGGAAGAACATAAAATTTAAATAGACTGCTAGATGCGAATAAGCTTTTAACAATTTAAAATAACGCTTTATAACTGCCCTAATTCTCGCTCACTTCGACCCTAACCTTAAATGTGTTGTTAAAATAGACTTGTCTAATTATGCCCTAGGGGGAGTGTTATTGCAGTATAATAAGAATAGTAAGCTGCGTCTAGTAGCCTTTCTTTTCTAAAAGCTTACCCCTGCCGAATCGAACTATAAGATATATAATAAGGAACTACTTGCAATTGTTAGATGCTTTAAACAATGGCGTCTAGAACTTAAAGAATCGTTGTTCCTAATACGCGTATTAATGGACCATAAGAACCTGCAGTATTTTATAACTATAAAGCAATTAACGCAACGCTAAATTCGTTAGGCCGAATACCTCTTATAATTTAACTTTAAGATTATATACTAACTGGGCAAACTTAATTAGAAGCCTAATATATTAACACAATGATTATAAGACCTACCTATAAACGCTTTAGATAAACGGATTATAAATTAATTACGGATCCTATTGCTCCCTAAACGTTTTAAGAAACTACGTCCTATATTCCTAGATATGGAACTTAATAGAAACAAATTAGAAATTAATAAATAGGAAATGGAAATTAATAAGCTAATGGAATATAAATATAAGAACAATGTATAGATAGTAGATATAATAGAAGCAATTTAAATAGGAAAACGACAGTATAAAGATATTATACTTACTAAATGCGAGATTCGTAACAATTGACTATACTATTAACAGAATATAGTAGTCCCGAATTTCGAACCTTTGCGATTTAAGATACTCGAATTTATATACAACTCTTCTATAGCGGGATATCCTGGCTGTGCGAAAACGTATAAGATAGTCCAACGAGCATATTACTAGCCTATAATGCACGACTATATGCGAAAATACGTTCGAGCATACAGAACGTATGTTTATAGAAAGACTTCTTATATAAAGAAATAAGGAGTACTTTAACCATTATTAATTCCAATGCAAAGATGGCGTAATATCTTAATTAACTTTATGGTAGATTTACCTAGCAGCAACAGATTTATAAATATTATAGTAGTAGTTAACCGCCTTATAAAAATGCGATATATAATTCCTATAGACTTAATTAATATTATCTTAATAGCTAAATATTTTGTTAAACACGTCTTTAAGCTGCATGGACTCCCTAACTTAATAATATCCAACTATGGAAGCTAGTTCGTTTCAGACTTTTAGCAAGCTCTATATAAATAATTAAGTATATAAATACAACTCTTAACTACATTTTATCTAGAGATAGACGGTCAAACCGAAATTATAAACGCGATTATAGAATAATACCTATAAATATACTGCTCCTACCTGCAAGACGACTGGGAAAAGTGGCTACCTTTAGCTAAGTTTACTGCGAATAATACAATAAACGAATTAATAGGTATAATGCCGTTCTACGCAACCTACGGATAAGACCCTTAACTTAGATTTAAACTATAATCTAAAATTAATGCGATAGGACCCACGATTAAACAGATTTAGTTAATTAATACACACAACTTCGCTAATTAAATAAAGCAGTTAATGGAACTACTACAAAGTAAATTAATATACGCTTAAACGGTATAGGAATGGCATGCAAACAAAGAACGAGCTCCCGCGTAGGACTTTAAAGAAGGTAATATAGCTTACCTAAATACACAAAATATAAAGACTTAACGGCCCTTAAAGAAACTCAATTAGAAGTTTGCGGGCCTATACTAAATTAAAAAGAAACTAAGCCCATATGCCTATAAGCTCAAACTACTAACTGAGATAAAAATATACCTAACGTTTTATGTAAGCTTACTGCAACCTTTAAAAGGTGAACCTTTAACTCGTAAAGTGCCGCCGCTACCTCCCATAATTATTGACAATAGTAATAGTTCTTACTTTATTAACTTAATTAATAATATGCGATAGAAAAAATAATCTAAACAATTTAAACTTCTTGTTAAGTGGAAAGGATATAAAACACGAACCTAGGAAACCTATAATCAGATTAAGGCCGACGTGCCTTCCTTAGTAAAAGAATTCCATAAGGACTATTCTTCGCGGCCTACTCTGGCTGGATAGACATAATATAAAGGCAAACAACTGCCACCCAATACGAATACACGAAACTTGAATTTAAAAAGAACTTAAAATAAGTTATAACGTTTATAACGCGATTACGTAACACGCAAGATATTAAGGAACTTTAACCGGCGGTTAAAGTTGTCTAATTAGTTAGATTTACCTTGCCAAGACCACCACCTAACGCGAAAATATAACACGCGATAAAAAAATTATAAACTCTTAACTAAATTGAATTATTTTAAACCTTTGGTTAAAAGGGGGGGTACTATAACAGGACTAGCCTAGTTATAGTAGGAATGTCTTGGTAAAACACTCAACAGATAAACTTAACGCCTTAATTAACTTCTACCAAGTTCTGCCAGATTAATCGAATTCTACCAAAGTCCGTCTGTATGCGCACGTGCGTACGCATTGACCAAGACCCCTAACTATTTAATTACAAGATTCTCTAGTTATTCCTTTCTCTTCTTTACGCAATGTCTTGTTCTCTTCAAGAGCTATATACCCTTAGATTTAGATAGAATTTATATTGTTCCTTCAAATCTTCCCCGAAGCCTCTTCGCGCCCTTATAGTAGCTAAATGACTCCACTATTAAACTTAATAGGTGTATTAACAGTGAGTTATTCCCGTTTCTTAGCCATAAACTTGGCCTTATATAGCTCGTTTTGCTCTGTGTTTGTAAAGGTCTTATCTACCAGGAATAGAGTATTGTTAGTTTATAGGCCTACAATACTAAAGGGTTTGTTACTCTATAGGAGGCAGGGGTTATACGTAGACTAGTCTATATATAACTATTAGATATAATATAAGTAATATATCTTAAACTAGTAGTTACCAGCTTCTAGTACTCCGTAGAGTAGTTTTACAACCTTTAGAACGGAGGCCTTATCAATCCCAAGTTGCTTAATTAGCTTATGCGGAGGTCGTACATAGAACTCTTAATTTAGTATAGTGGTTAATTGTACATAGGCCTATAAAATATCTTAGAGGTAAAGTCGTGCCTATAGAAGCTTCATAGCGGCGATATAGAGAATTAGTCATTAGCTAACTTGTTAAATGGTTAGTAATTAGGTAAGAACCAGTTCCTTTTCTAAGTTATTATAAGCTTGCATAACTAGTTAGGATTTCTTAAAGGCTTTATTAGTTCCCTTATTCTTAATCTCGTTAACAAATCACAAGTTAAAGAGTTATACGCCTTATAGTATATCCGTAAGTCTTACAATCTCAAAAACTCCCTTCTTAAGTAGACCAGTAAGCTCCTTCTATTAGGAGGCGCTGAATTGGGTACTAAATTAACTGTCATCCTGTAGGTAGATGGTGATATCAGTTATAGCCGTAAGTAGAGGGTATTTACAAGGGCGTCCTCTGCCTTATTTTAGGGGTTATTGCTAAGCTTTAGTAGGTCTCTCTAAGACAGTCTCAAAAAGGGCTAACCCAAGTAGAGGTTTAGGTAGCGATTTTAGTCCGACAATTTGCTCCTATAATTTAGTTGCTTAAAGGTAGGGTTTTACAACTGTAGATCAGAAGGCTATAGGTCCGCTAAATAGCTTAATAGTGCATATTTCACCCTTAACGGTAAGTAAGGTAAATGGCCCGTCCTAATAGCCGCTTTAGCCAGTGTTTCCTTCTCTCCAGACCAAAACGGGTAAGTTTAGTAGGAGATTATAAATCGCATCAGCATTGGGTCCGTTTCGCATATTCAGCGCATCGGCGATCTGTCGTTTAGCTCGTAGCTTCTATATCTCTACCATAGCCTTTTTAATTACAGCAGCGCGTTATATAACAGTAGGGGATAGTACATCAGATTTAACTATTCGGGGGTAGGCTTTAAAGACTAGAAGTATAGGAACTAGTCCTTTAGGGCTAGCTAAATCGTTAATTGCTTTAAATGCCATTTAGAGTCCTATCTCCTTATTAATATTAGGAATTTCAGTCATAATAATCCAGTAGGCTTGCTATAATAGACTATAGTAGCGCTCTACTATTCTAATGGAGTTATATGCTTCAACCAATACTCCCTTTATACTAATTCCTATAATGGTGGCGTATTGCTTAAATTCCTTACTAACAAAGTTCTTTCCGGCATTATAGGTAATTAGGTCTAGTGGCCCTAGGTAGATATTAATCCAGCATATCCATAGAACGTCCTATATATATTTAGCGCTAATGTCTCGTAGCTATCTACCGGCTTAGAATCACGTTCCTTCATTAATGATATATAGGAGGGGTGATCCGCTAATATACATAATATCAACAATAATATTATAGTTAAAATTAACGTTGTCTTATAGGGTGAAGCAGAATCTGCCTAGTAATTTACTAAACTTTTAACAGTAGTGGCAGAACTTAGTTAGTTGCTTAATAGCCATTCTATCAGTTTCATAGCCAGCATAGTAGAGTAGCTTTTGCAATTTCTTAACTAAGGGATATCTAAATTAGTGATGCAGGCGCCGTAGCTCTATATCTATTAAGTAGCAGGGGTTCGCGTTAAAGGATTTAGATAAATATAACTATAGTGATAAGCTCTATAGGAGAAATGGGTGGCTAAACCGTCGCACTACTAGCACTTTTTTGGTGTGAGTGATAACAACGTTTCTAAGGTTGTTGTAGTAGATTTAAAGTCTATCTATATCCACTAAAAAAGCAAGAAGGGGGTATTTATATAAACAATATAAAACTGTATCTTGCCTATAAGGGTGACAACATCTATAGTTCTAATAGAGGTAGCAATTCCAATGCCGAACTATATATTAACTTGTCCTTTAGTTAAGGTATTAAGTCTTATAAATTGATCCGCGTTCTATAGTACCTAGAATTATCCGTAACCGACTGTAGACTTCTTTAACGCACTAGTATTAATTATAATTCCCATAAATACCGTGGAAGTATAGCGTGAAACGGCGGTTATTATGTTATAGTTAAACGGGTTAGTTTCCGTAGTAGGTTCTATAGAGGTTACAGTAAGTAAGTAAGTATAAGCCTTGTTGGCTAGTTCTACGCTTATAGAGGTTACTTTATCTATAGTAAGAGTCCTAAATGATGTAAGGTAGCAGCCGTTAGGGTCTTCTAGTTCTTCCTCACTGTTATTATTATTAGTGTTTTTATTAGTATCTATGTCTAGCATAAGAGCTTTAAAAGTCTCATTATACTTATTATCATCGTCTCCTTTATAGTAGATAGTATATTGTCTGAAGCGTTCTTTAAAGTTACCGTTATGGCCCTTGCTATTATTAAAACGTCTTTTATACTTATTTCTAGAACGGTTCCGCTCCTCCTCTATATGTTTTTATAAGCGGCAGCTCTCCTTTTGGCAAATATAGCACTTAGTCTTTGGGGACCTAACAGTGTTTTGTCTATAGGAGTAGGTTTGGTTACGGTTATTACGGATATTACGGCGGTATATGCGATCCGTAAAGTAGGCTCCTTAAGACGGTCTTATCAAGGCCTAGAAAGGGTGTTCCTTCTCCTATATAACTATAGAAGATTACAGCTTGCTAATCAACTGGGAGAGGTCTTTAGAAGGGTTGGAAATAGCAATACGGCATACTAGTACTCCTTAGCAAGCGGTAACTAGCTTATTCATAAGGAAGAGGTCTATATAAAATTCTAGGTGTAATCCGTGGCGATGTTTTAAGAGCTTATTAAGGAGTAGTTGGAAACTTTAATAGATTTGCTTATTAGGGTTCTTATTAATAATTCCTTGGAAGTTAGTGGCGTTCTATTTAGTAAGGTTTCTCCAATAGTACTCTGGTCCTTTAAAGAAGTGACGTATATAGTTGTATACCTCAGTAAATGATCTAGTTAAAAGGCTGCTATTATAGTAGTAATCCTAAGCAAGTCCCTTTAGCATGGTTAGGAATGTAGTTATATAGCCTTTAGGAGGTAGACCAGCTCTCTTGTAGATATTATAGAAGATAGTCAACTTAAAGTCAAAGCTATTACTCACTCCATCGTACTTCTGGTCGTCTGTGTAGATCTTAGCAATAGTAGCTGCCTCTTTGCTGTATATAGGCAGGTGTATAGTAGGGTCGGTATTAGCAGTACTAGGGTAAAGGTACTAGGCAGGAGGAGCACCAGGTAGGATAGGAGCGGTTACTAGAGGGAGGGTAGAGGCAGTTACCGTAGGCAATAATTGCTAGTTCTGCGTCTATAGGAGTTAAGTAAGGAGGGTAAGTAGTTAATCCTAGGTAGAGATAGGTGCAGCTTACTATTAGGTGGCAGTTGGTGCAGTTTGCTAGGGTATAGATGCAACAGCTAGTTAGAGTATCGTAGGGGTAGGTATTTACATTCTAGGTATTGTAGCTGTAGCTATAGGCTGAATTGCAGGCGTTAGAGGTAGTGGAGGTAGTTAATGGTTTATAGGCATCAGTACCGTGTGGGAAGGTAGTAGGCTGTAGGGGGGGATTATAGGAACTAAAGAGGCTATAACTAATAGGGTTATAGCTTGATTTAATATTAGAGCTGTTTATATCAAGTTAAGTTGTTCTTATAGTGCCACTGTAATTATAGGGCTGACTTCCTTAAGAGCTCCTATAATTTCCTTATCTATCCATTCGTGAGGTTCCTCTTCTATAAGGACATTATATAGAACCTTATAAAGTAGGTATCTATTGCTGTGTGTGGCGATATATACTCCTCTTTAAAGTAGGTAAGTATGGAGCTTTGCTCTAGTAATAGAGCGTATCTTTCTAAAGTCCTTAATGGTAAAGCCTTTAAATTCTTCTTGGAATAGCAACCGTAGTGTATAATCCGTAAAGTTCTTATATATATACTTATAGATTTTCGTTTCCATATATTCTTCCAGGTCTTCCTCTAAGGCAGTTG
>Ga0307507_10007331_pt1 | contig 16120 bp, 15 predicted proteins | sample 7_EM_MG_FD_207223 | JGI IMG/M metagenome (GOLD analysis project Ga0307507, IMG submission 207223) | Populus trichocarpa ectomycorrhiza microbial communities from riparian zone in the Pacific Northwest, United States - 7_EM | ecosystem: Host-associated > Plants > Roots > Unclassified | place... | reverse complement strand
TTGGCTAGCTGGGTTTCCTGGGGCGTGGCGGCGGCGGTAACAGAGGTAGAGGCGTCCATTTTGGGTGAGGGTCTTGGTGTAGAGCGTAGGGAGCCATTGCCACGTATTTATATAGAGCTTGGGTGGCGATTGAGCGGTGTTGAGAATCTTGGCGGTAATGTGCACGTCCGTTTAACCGTGCAGCAGCCTGCGGGGCATGTCGGGGTGGGGGGGTATTGGTGAACATTGCATTTGTATGGCTTTTACTAGTAAAATAGGTGCTTGAGTAGTGTCTTGGCTACCTCACCGCCCAAGTTTCCGCATGATTTGGAAAAGATTCGGACAGTAAAGTTACTGCCAAGAGTTACTGTCCGGATCCTGTCCGAGAGTTTACTATCTTACCTAATTATAATATAACTGGCAGAGGCGTTAAAAAGCTTTAGATTGACTGTTAGGTAAGGTTATTTAGCAGTCTCTTTCTGATATTTAGCTGCCAAGCCAGATAGACTGAATTCGTGTTAGTTGGTGGCTTAATTAAAAGCGCTAACAACCGGAATTAACGAGAGGATGTAGAGTTCAAAAAGGGGAGCAGAATCCGGCTATTTTGACGTCAGTGCTCTTAAGGCACTAGTGTCGGGGGGCCGAATTTCGCCGCTCCTTTGGCGCTGGCGAGTGAGGGGCGCTGGCGCCAGCGCTGACTGGAAACGCTGGTGCGTTCTTGTATCATTTTCTGGGTCCTTGGACCAATCTATTGGCCCAGTCCTTGATTGTCCAATCACTTTTTAGATTAGCTGTCTCACGTTTCAGTACCTACAATTTTGCCCTCATTGAGATGCATAGTCTACAGCATTACTAGGAAAAGCTTAGTCGGAAAATCCTAAGAAATGCTCAGCAGAATCTCTGTAGGCCCTAGATAAAAGTGAGTTTGCTCGTATCTAAATTAGAAACCGATTTCCGGTAATTTAAGTTCGTGATATTGACGGATTAGCTATCGTGCATTAAAGATGCTACATAGACTGCTTTTCGTGTTGCGGTTCGCTTTGCCAAGTAGTCTTGGAGGCCGGGGTCAACTGCCGGGCCTCAGACATCAGGGATAGTTAGCCGACGAATTTTTCCTTGAGAGCATATTTAGACAGATGATGGTGAAGAGTTGTTGTGGGGTCGCCTTCTAAGTATTAACTGCTCGGCTCACTTGGCGTTGGGTATCTTTTGGATTAACAGCACAACATGACCAAGATTTTTATGTATGATCTATGAGAGATGCTCTTCTGCATATGAAGCTGATATTTGTAGTGTTGGAGGCACTGGCCATGTTGGAGGAGCAGTTCTGGACATTATCTCGGTAACATATCCTGAAGTAGAACTGACAGTGTTGGTCCGGGACGAAACAAAAGCAAGTCGACTTGTATCGAAATATTCCAAGGTAACTCCCGTCATTGGGAATTTAGATAGTTTGGAACTTCTCGAATCTGCTTCCAAAAATGCCAGCATAGTCATTAGTACGTAACCGACTCTCATAGTCAACGCGCCACTAGTCACTCACAGAAAGCATAGACGCTGCCCCGGATATTACCCACGAGGCAGGTATAGAAGCAATACTAAAAGGGTTGGGAGGCCGCTCAGAAAAAGGATATTACATCCATACATCTGGCGCAGCTTTGATTTGGGATGAGCCGGACGGCTCAAAGCCGGGGACGAAGATATGGGACGACGTAGCAGATATCGACGAGATTACTTCAATGCTAGAAGAAAAAACACATCGACAAACAGATAAGGTAGGATATCAGTCTCTCCAGCAGTAATTTTCTTTTAATCTTCTTTGTATCAGGTGACTTGCGTTTTTAGGTAGATCGGTTAACATGTCTCTTTCTAGATGGCACTCGCAGCGTCACCAAGCGTGAATGTTGCGATAATCTCTCCAACAGCAATATATGGTCTCAGCCCCTCAATCGAACACCCGGTGCCGCTTACACTCCCAGGGATTCTGAACACCATCAGCAAGGTTCCGGGCGGCTTCGTAGTTTCCGCTGGTAAAAATCTCCAAAACTACGTCCATGTCCTCGATTTGGCACGTCTCTATCTCCTCTTAGTGTCTTATGCAATAGACGCCAAAGAATCAGAGGCTGGGTTGGACTTATGGGGACCAAGGGCGTACTACTTCGGCGCGGAGGAAGAACTCGCCTTTGCCGACTTCATGGCCGCGCTGGTGTCTGTGCTCAACAAGAAAGGGATTGTTCAGAACGAGACTTTAACGTCGATTAATGTCGCCGATGCCGCCAAAGTTCATTTGGGTGGAGATTCACAAGAAGCTCCTCCTTTAGACTCATGGGCTATGCATATTGCGATAATGTACGGTACCGATATGCGTGTTCGCAGCACTCGTGGCAAGAAGATTGGTTGGCAACCGCGAGGGCCAGCAGTAAAAGACACGCTTGATGAGGTTGTGGAAAGATATTTGGTTGAGAAAAAAAGCTAACGTTCAATTATTCGAGATAAATCGTAAAGAAGCGAGAATTTGAGGGTGAAGCTCGCCTAAAGTGCTAGACCCCAGCGTCGCTGTTTATTAGGTTTCCTCTTTCTCTTTTAAGAAGAGATGCGTTGGAATGATAATCGTGTCAAACGGGTAGGCGGGCAGTGCCGCAATTCCGGGGCGCGAATCACTTGGCAAACTGCGCAATGACAGCACATGCATGCCCACTTGTCACCCACCCTTGACAGCAATCACGGTATCCTTTCACTTACACTTCAATTCATGCCTCTCCAACATCTAGATACACTCTTGAAAGCTGATGAAGCGAAATCCAAATCCCATGGCAATTAACGACACACTATCTGTCGAGGCTCTGAGAATGGTGCCGAGCGAACTGACTCGGTTTTCTGGGCAGTATCGCTTGCTGTTTGTTGTTCTTATCTTCTCGCTTTTTCCCCTCACTACTACTACAGTAATCCTCAGCTCGCTCTATTCGAATTTACCGAGGCTCCTTGGTCAACGAAAACGCCTTCCCTACCACAACTCGACTCCCCGCAAGCGGATCCTCATAACCGGCGCGAATACACCCACCGCCCTCACCCTCGCCCGTCTCCTCCATGTCGAAGGTCATACAGTTTTAGCTGCAGATCATGAGCCCATAGCACTCCTATCTCCTGCCCGTGTTTCGAAGGCCGTAACAAAATTCTACCGACTTAGCGAGCCGGCCTCGGTGGCCCGAAATACGGCAAAGCAGGAAGGATCGCGGGTAACTAGAATTGGGACGATCGTACATTCCTCCCAAGATGTCTCAAAAGACTCCTCGGTAGTGGAATTATATAGCGGTGATATTGACGCGATATTGAAACACTGTGGAGGCGTGGATCTGTGGATTCCTTGCGATGATGCATCCATATCACCCGAGGTCCTTGCGGAAGCAAGAAATGTTGTGATGAGCTATAGAGGATCCGCGATATACCCAGAAGAGGATGTAACTAAATTGTCAACGGATCCGGTTGCGTTTGCAGATTTTGTCGCAGGACTTCGGACCAGCATCAAACCACCAGAAACGCGAATTATGCGGAGCCGAACCGAGATTCATCATATTTTGGGCGACAGCCGGAAAGAGAGGCAGTACCTGCTTGAGAAGCGGGAAGAACCTGAAGATGACATGTTGAAAGACATGAATGGTGCGATAAAAATGAATCGTGATTCGGTAATGTCCATGAGTGTGGATTCTATTTTCCCCATTGAACGCCGCGGAACAACGGTTTCGATGGTTCTACCACGGCCAACAATGAACGAAACATATCACTCCATTGCTGATATGCGAATTTCGAAGAGGGATCCGTGGACCATGAAAGAAGTCGTCGAGGGAGAGAAAGTCATGGCCCACGCTCTTGTCGTCGATAGCAAAGTCCGGGCGTTCACAGTTACTCTAACTCCCACTTCGCTTAAAGACACCAGTCCAGAAGGAAAAGCAAATTCGACACCCTCCGCAGAATATACGACGATGAGTCTAAGCTCAGCACTACATTCTACTCTCCTATCTTTCACGCAAAGCTTCGCTTCGAGTCTGCCAAACGATACAACAACGCACCTAAGCTTGAATTTCACTCTCTGTGAGACTCCATGTCCCACAGGAACACGCCGAGTGATTAGACCGCTTTCTTGCTTCATGCTTCCCCACTCTTCAATCTCACTCCTAGCTCTTAGTCAAGAGCATTCGAGCAGACTCGCCAAAGCTTATCTCGTTGCGGTAAAAAATTCAGAGAGTATCGACAACATGACTGCAAACGATCTTCTACCTGAGGCCGCGAAGGATGAAGGATTCATTTTGAGAGCTGCTGGAACCAAACATGTAGGGATCTACTCCCTACCCCAGGATACTGTTGACTTCCTGCTCCTGCCACTCCTTCGGCTCCCTCTGCTTCGAAGCTCCTTACTAGAAGTGGTAGAAAGATCAGCAAAATTTGCAGAGCGCTTGCTCCTTTGGAAAGAGGAAACTTTCGATTGGCAAGATCCTTGGCCATGGTGGTGGCAGTGGCATGTCCGAATGCCTACGGAGTTCGTGGTAGCCCGCAGTGGAGCAGTGCGCAAAGCATAGCCAGTGTAGACGATTGAACGTGACAATGACGAAGGACGAGAATTTGGACCTTAAGTGACTGATGGAAAGGGCAAATTTGATGCGCATATGATATAGGAGATAGGGTAACGGCATGTATACAAGTTTAGTAAATCGGCGTTGGAGGATTTTTTTGATTGAATCATGTCGGCTGGCCCGGAGACTGGTAGTCAAGTTTTCGTTTGTGACCTGGTTTTAGCCTTTTTTATCAATTCATATCTAAGGAATGCATCCATGGACTCGTCGGATTAGTCGATCGAGCATCGTAGAATATGTAGACAACCGTGTAAGCATGGTGCGCATATTGCCAATGTTTCGGAGCGCAAGATTACTTTCATTAGAGATTTTGCTCTCAAATCATCTTTCTCATCCAAGCGAAGTTAGAAAGTGATGATCTCTTAAAACGTGCATTAGTCTGCTTCATGCAGATGTCAAAACTCACTATAGAGTGGTGGCGTTCAACGTTCGGTAGCTAAATCCGGAGTGCTTATGTCGTTGTCCAGATAAAGCTAATATCAGCGGTTGTGGCTATTAAGCCCAGCTGGTGGCTTGCATTCTGAAGTTCTTGGCGTGGAATTGCACATACTCATCACGCTAGCTGTTTGGTTGGCGGCCCATCCCTGCCTACTGTCTTCAAATCGTGGTTGAGGATCCCTAAGTGTTCTTCCCGATTGGAATTTGAGCTCCATTTGACAGCCTGCGAGTACCAAAGCATATCCCAGGCATCATCTGGAATACGCTCGAGCAACCCCGGTACCCCTGCCTTCGCTTTAGTATAGGCTCGCCATAGTGCTTTCCTAATGTCCTCATTAGCGCCCATATATGCTGTGCGGAGGACCTCGTTGAGCTGCTTGAGGCGAGGGTTGGAGGAATGCGGCCGTGGGAGGTCGATAACAAGGCGTTGGAGAGCAGCTTTGTGTTCAGGGTCGGCCTCAGCGGTGACGATACGTTCTTTGATGGGTAGGACGGAGGGGGCAGGAGTTTGCGAAATGTCCCGGGCGCCACTTATTTCGATATCGGGCTGGTTTTCGTCATTTAATGTTTCTGCAAGGGTCTTGTCTTCGCCATTGCCTTCAACGATCTCTAATAGTTTTGATTTGAGCTCTTCGTCATTTAATGTTTCTTCAAGGGTTTCGTCCTCGAAGTCCTCGATCATTTTCTGCATTTCGCTGTCGAATGAAGCGGCGACGCCGTCCTCGTCCGAGTAATCCATTTTCCCTTCAACAGCTTCTAGCATTGCCTTTAAGCCTTCACTATCTGCATTCTTAAAGTCTGTGATTGTATCCGTCGAATCACTCAGCATGGTTGGATCACCCAAAACGAGTTCCTCGTCGCCAGCCTTTAACTTCCCGGACCTTATCTCGTCTTGCAATTCTCGGAAGACATCTCGGTATTGCCGCATCTCAGGATCGTCTATGAGGCTTTCGAGCACGTCTAGCTTGAGCTTCTTATCCAAGAACTCTTCTTGCTTGTCGAAGCCCTTCCGGAGCTCCGGAGCGTCCGGGTCCAGTTCTCTCTGCATTTGCTGGATTTGCGGATGCAGATCCCTCATCTCGGGATCGTTCAAGAGACCCTTGAGAGCTTTTATCCTGGACGCAGGATCCCGACTGTTCAGCTCTGCTTCTTCTTCGTCTTCCAAAGCTTCCAACTCCGCTTGGTGCTGTTTGAGCTCTTCGAGAGTGCTAATTGCACCGACGCGGCGGGGTGGGCTCTTCATATTCTCATCCTGCTCGTAAAAGGTGATTTGTGGCATCTCAAATTCGGGCCCATTGTTCGGCTTTGCTTTCAGAGCTTTAGGGCGAATGGACGCAGAGGATACTGGTCGTGCAAGGTTGAGGCAGACATAACGTGAAGTGCAACAGAGGAGTCGGTGTCGGAGAGATGCGGGAGTAAGACGCGCCATACAATAAGCCATACTAGGCAAAGGAATGACGATGGTTAGAATTTCACAGGCGTACAACAAAAATGGAGGGAGATCGATGCTGGGGCAACTTTCAAAATTAATTTCTGGGGGACAAGCGATATGCAAACAGAGCAAACTTAATGTAGGAACCCTGAATGCCAAGCCCTTAGGTTGGGGGATACAGTACGCCTATTCACAATACAGTTTCAGCTGTTCGCGCGTTCATGTCCACATCGTGCGGTTTATGTTCTATCAAGCTTGCTAAAATTCCAGGCCTTCAGCTACGCCATCATCTCTACCACATGGGTTTCGTTGCCACCACATTTCTACATTTCACTTTCCGCTTCACCCCCTAATACCATCTCCGCTTACTCCAGAATCGGAACAAAGTCTTCCGCTTATTGTCTTTTTAGTTATAGACCCCTTTATCTCTTCCTCTTCCTCTATCCCAACAATCTGCAAGAAAACCTGATCGAGCGTCGTCGGCGAAATAGAGTAATACTCAAACCCAAGCTCCTCTTTATTCTCCTCTAGAAAGGCAAATAATGCTGCTATACCACCATCGTGGTCCCCGATGGCACCACCGATCGTATCCAGGCCAGAAGCCGTTCCTTCTCGCCGTTTCTCGACAGCTGGATCTGGTGTTATGTCAATTGCCTCGTTCAATTCCACCTTCCTCATCAACTCCTAAGATACTACTCTGCTAGCCCAGAATTCCCTCCCACCTGCCTGCTCGCAACTCTGAGCCGCAGCTGGCCATGGCTAACCTAGTCCTTCCTCGGAGCTCCTCGTTGTGGACGGTCTCGATTCCCTTCTTCCTTTTACCTAGGCAATAGTCACATCCGGAAGCTCCGCATCAGGAATATTGGCTTCTACCCACGCCCTTACTCTCTCCATCTCCTCCTTTGTTGTATGTAGCGCGCTTCGTAGTACTAGATGCACTATCCATGCATCACCCCACCGATTTCGCAACACCTTGCTCGTCCCCAATACCAGCATCCACCGCTTCATGATTCCAATACGCGTAGCCAGTGTATCCGCATCTTCCTTCGAGTAGGTCGTAATGAACAGCGCACGCCCTGGGGCAACAACACCAAGCAGCGTTTTCCACATAACGCGCTTCGTCCATGCCGCTAGAAGGCTATCGAGGAGCAACACCGAGGGATTTCCCATTAGCGCTATGGCAAGGGATAGTTTGTGCTTATTGCTCCCAGAGAGCGCGTTTGCCATTCGATTTTTGAAAGCATCCAGGCCGGCAGCCGGTAAAAGTCATTGCAAACTGCAATTTGCGTTTCTAGCCTCCTGAAAGAGTCTTAGACTTCGCGTAAAGCTTATGTTCAAGGTCATAAGCTTTGACAAGTTCGCGAATCTAGAATTTCTAATCAGCAGCACCAATAACTTCATCTTATTGAAGATACTTAACGTGTTTAAAAACCGTGAGCTCGTCCCATAGCACATTCTTCTGCGGACAGAGACCAAGACCGCCTGTACCATCTACTTCTATTGAGCCGCTAGTGATGCTGCTAAGGCCTGCAATAGCGTCCAGCGTCGTTGACTTCCCACTTCCATTTGCACCAAGAAGAACCATGATTTGGCCTTTTCGCGCATTCAAACTTAGCTCATTCACAGCAATTACAGTTTCTTTAGGTTTGATTCCAACTTTAGCCGGGATCGACCGACGGAACCAACTTGGCCGGTGGTACTTTGAGAGTGCTGAAAGTTGTACAGCATCTGGACAGCCTGGAGAGGGGAAACAATTCTTCGGTCATGGGAGGCCGTCCCGTAAAGCCATTTTCCAATCATTGCCCCTAATATTAGGAACATGATCATCTAGACGATTAGTAGAATCCAGAGAACAATCTCAGGCAATTGCCATGGGCTGTATGGTCCACCTTGAACAAGATTAGTGAGTCGCGAGACCTTTTCGAAGTGCGCCATGTGTATGATGAAAAAAGTGTAGTTCATAGGAGTAAATAGTAAACTGAGTACAACGACAGCCCCTGAGCTAGATGGTCCTGTGATTTAAGTAATAATCGCGAGAACGATTGAAGATATGGTTATTGTAATTCCGGACAGTTGAGCCTTGCGGAAGAAACTGGCATCAAAAATGGAAAAACTCGAAAGCGAAAGACCAGCATGTGGTAGAATATAAGAACTGCCAGATGTCGCAGGAAACGCGATGGCGCTCGCGAGGTTAAGGGATATTCACCGATTCTGCTGGATATGCTAGATTTATTGAGAGCGGTGACAGCGGGATCTATGGCGTGTTGGAATGTAAATTTCGGCATCGTTGCTGTGTTGATCAACATAGATCCGCTCTCCAAAGTTGCCATCTGCCCTAAGTGTGTAGTTCCGATATCCAGCATCTCCTTCGGTTGGCGACGAATGGAAACTTGCTGCACCATAGCAGTTGTTCACCCCTCGTAGAGAGCTCGCGCAGTGAAGAGTTCTTCATCCTGCTCTACGACTTGCAGTCTTTCCAGAAGATCTCACAACTGCTGATACCTCATCAATCACTGGTCCAATTTGCCTTCGGTATACTCGTTGTTGACGAATACCAAGGGATGTTTTTTTAGTCGCATACATGGGTCGTGGCAGGGTCGTGGCGGAGTGTAAGGAAAAGCGAACCCGTGGCACGAAGGCTAAATTTCCCCACACGTGAGTTCGCGAAAAGGGGGCGATCCACGGCACGTATTAACAACAACAAGTTCGGTTCGAACCTTGGCACTAAGGTAGAATTCCATCGTTCCAACTACACCTAAGTATTCTTATAGTCGACAATTCTTTCTTCGCCTTTGACGCCATCGCCGCAAATCCAAGGCCTAGCTTTGCCACCAACAGACTATAGAACGCAGAATCCCAGCTAGCATGTTTATCCCACTTGACAGCCCACTGGCAAAGGCATTATTCGCTGCGAACGAGACAACGCTGCGCCACACTTTACTAAAGATCTGTCGTGAGTCTGAAGAAGCCCACAAGCTAGTCATGGCGGAGATGTTTGTCGAGCAGCCCGTCGAGCAGCCCGTCAAGCAGCCTTCAAATGGCGAGCCCGCGTCGAAGAAACGGAAGCACGACACCCACGAAGCTGCCAAAACCGCTTTGGTGCGACGGTATGCCCGCTGTAAGAACTGTAAAGAGGATTACGACGTCCACCTAAATTTGGAACATGGAGAGGGAAAGGGATGCGTTTGGCACGATGGTATTTGGAGCTAGTAGCACCGTACTTCTGTGCCATTTTTGCTGACAATTATTGACAGGCGAACTCGAAATTATGGACGAAGATTTCCCAGATGATGATGAAGTTCAATACGGCAACGTCGATCCTTACACAGATTGGCGGCGCGAAGAGTTCCCAGATGGATTCGAATGGACTTGTTGCGAGGGCAACGCTAATGCGGAAGGATGCAGGAAGACGAGGCATGATTGCGATATTTCTACCGACGATGAGTCGCCGAGCGAGGAAGAGGAGTCCGACGAAAGCGACAACGAAGACTCCATTCTCTAAGGGACTGGGCGAAAATGCTGCTCTAGGGATTTCTAGGCGCGTGGCTGTTGTCGCACGGCTGAGGACAGGGTTTTGACGACTTGAGGTTTCGCAAAAGCTGGCCAGTGAAAGTCCTGCCCTATGGCACAAGAAGAGGAGAGGACTATCGAAGTCTTGGAGACGCTATAGTGCAGCTTGGCTTGGCTGTGACTGTATGATTTAGCGGGGCTGAGACCGTCAACACAGGAAGGGATGCTCTTGGAGGGAAACCGAACTGTACTTTCTTATGTTTGTGGAAAACAGGGAGATCTGTATCATCTTTAATGCTAGTGTGAGGTGTTCTTCTATGGATGTCGCGATGCGATTCTGGAGTTGTGGCTGGTGATGTAGCCGTGTTAGTGGCAGTGCAGGGCCCTGAAATGCGTAGGCTGTGCCAAATTGATGAAGCACAACCAGGCGTCACAGGCATTGAAACCGGGCTCCCATTTCAAGCCTCACTAACCTCCTTGAATGTACGTCCTTTGCTCCGTACTGTGGCCCTTTTATCGTGTATTATCATGCATTGATGCACCCCACTCCTAGGACTGCCTCTCCGCTACCTTGCGGCCACCACGACCGTTACTGTAAGATGACGACGCCCCTCTTACCCTACCACCATAAAGCAGGCGGTAGGTTGAGGGGAATTGAGGGGTATCGCTTGACCGGCGTAGTGGTTGGTTTATTCCGCGTTGCAATATCAAGTGGAGGTACAAAGGTAACACGAACTAATCAGTGATTAGCCATAGCCGAGGTTCCCTTTCATCGTCGACCATGCAAAGCGAACCAGGTAAGTAAAAAAGGCTTAGTGTGCTGACCACATGAGCCGCAAAGGTGCGCGATCATCCGCAAGTGCCGTTCCCGCACCCCATCGGGGAGCTACGTGCCTGCATTCCTCGCGATTGGCGAAGCCACCGTATCCTTTCGCCACCAATACGGCCTGTCGGTCCAACGGCCAGCTTTTTCACGGCCTCTAACTAGCGCAAGGCGTAGGGAGTCAACAAGAGTATCTCTTCGGACCGAAAACAAGTACAAATGCGCCGCTTCTAGGGTAGCTAATTAATACTATTCAGAAACCACGGGAGCAAAATCCGTTGTATATTGCGCTCATTAACACCTCGAGATCTATGGTCTGACTAACAAGGAAAATCCGAAGCACCTTCATCTCTACCTTTGCTAGTCGTACCTGGCTGCAAATCCCGTACTTCTAAGAAAGTATATAACATGTCTCCAGGTACTTCCAAACTCTCATCCATCCGGCTCGAGCCCGATCGTCTCTCATTATGTTCTCCAAAGCTGCTTTCGTCTCTTCCGTCTTCGCCGCTGTTGCCTCCGGCCAGCGGGTTGGTACTCTCACCACTGAGACTCATCCCTCTCTATCGACACAGCTGTACAGCTGCTGACCCCTGCACAATTGTCAACACCGCTGTGACCCTCGATGCCAACTGGCGCTGGCTCCACACAATCTCAGGCTATACCACCTGGTACCAGGTAATGCATGGGACACCACCATCTGCCCTGATGGCAAAACCTGTGCCGCGAACTGTGCCCCTGACGGTGCCGACTACACCGAAACATATGGTGTTACCGCGAGCGGAAATGTCCTTACCTTGAAGTTCGTGACCCAGGGCTCATACTCCAAGAACATCGGTTCGCGTCTCTATCTCACGGCCTCCGATTCGAAGTATCAGATGTTCAAGCTTCTGAACCAAGAGTTCAGCTTCGATGTGGATGTTTCGAACCTACCCTACGGGCTCAATAGTGCTTTGTACCCGGTTGAGATGAATGAAGATGGTGGCATGGCTAAGTATTCTACCAACAAGGCTGGTGCCAAATACGGAACCGACTACTATGACACTCAGTGCCCAGACGACATCAAGTTCATTAATAGCGAGGTCAGAACGTCCAAATATCTTCCTCGTTGGCGTCTCTTTTAAGAACTATAACTAACAATGTATCCAGGGGAACGTCGTGAACTAGACTGGTTCAGCTAACGACGCTAATGCTGGAACCGGCGAGCACCTCTTTCTGCGGCAAGGGCATGGTTGTCGATACTTCTTCTAAGTTCACTGTCGTGACTTAATTTATTACTAACGACGGCACATCCGCTGGTTCCCTGAAGGAGATTCGCCGCATCTATGTGCAAGGCGGCAAAGTTGTCCAGAACTCCGTCGTCAGCGTCGCCGGTGTCGACCCCGTCAACTCCATCACTGACAGCTTCTGCAACCAGCAGAATATGGCCTTCGGCGACACCAACTCATTCGAGAAGCTCGGAGGTATGGCCACCATGGGCGGTGCCATCGGCCGCGGCATGGTTCTCGCACTGTCCGTATGGGGTGACCACGCAGTCAACATGCTCTGGCTCGACTCCCCCTACCCCACCGACAAGGACGCCACCACCCCAGGTGTTGCCCGTGGCACCTGCGCGACCACCTCTGGCGTACCAGCCACCATTGAGTCCGCCAACGCTGACGCGAGCGTCATCTACCAAACATCAGGTGAGGCGCGCCCAACAGCGCCTGCAGCACCTCGACAACCTGCAGCACTGGCTCCACTGGATCCGCTGGCAGCACCAGCAACACTAGCACCGTTTCCAAGTACGGTTAGTGCGGCGGCACCTGTTACGCCGGCGCAACCACCTGCGCCAGCGGCTCCACCTGCACGAAGTTGAACGACTATTACTCACAGCGCTTGTAAGCGGATATCGCTACTTTCTTTCCATCGTCGGGAGATGCGGTAGAGGCAAATGATTGTAACAATATAGCGGCTAAGACCTCGCGTTGTCTTTCTTTTCCTTTCGTTTTTACTTTGCTTGGTCCTTTGACGCTCCTTTTCTCGAGTAGATACCTTTGGAAGATTTGAGGATGGGCTTGCATTGTTAGAAGAATGGGATATAGGAGCGGGTAGATTCAGGTGTAGATTAGCATCAAATCTTTAAAATGTGACACTCACTTTGTTCTTACCTTTGGCTCGGTATCTTCGGTGACTGCACTACATGCATAAGAGCATGGATCGTGTTATGATCGACTCACTATGTCCAGAGAAATGGCGTATAGTATTTATACAACTACAGTTACGTGTCACTAAACCTGGTGGCTAGTGTTAAAAGATATTCATGCCTCACTTCGATGCAGGCCGTAGATGAATGTCCTAAGTTATTGGCTTCCTGCCGTTGGCATGTCCTATCGGTCCTGGCGAGCAATGAATAGTCATTATCTCACGATTTTATAGAGTAGTCTACGGCGCCTATCCTACTACCACAGCGGGAATATCCGGCGTGGAAGGATCGCGTTTAACTTAGCTGTGAGCGGCTCCTGAAGAGATGATGCAGCTGAGCGGACACTCCCACTCATTAGATTCTAGCCTTCACCTCAACCATTGGCCCATCCCTAAACCCCAAAATCCAATCCATCATCTGATACTCCCCCTCTCTCCGCCTCCCTTCCTCTCCTTCCAGATTACCTCCCCCTGTCAGCTTCCCCGCCTGGCGGATATCATTGCGCAATAGTAAATGGGCCAGCGCAAGCTTCACGGCAATATACGCCATATTCCTACCAATGCAATTCATCGGACCAATTAAAAACGGCGCGAACGCACCCCTTGCCACAGCAACCTGTTCAGCCGTCACGCCCGCTTCCTCGCTCACGATCCAGCGCTCTGGCCGGAACTCCCACGGCTGCGGGAAGATCTGCGCATCGTGGTGCAGGACATAGAGCGGCGTGCCGACGGTGACGCCTTGCGGGATATACTGGCCATCGATGTCTAGCCCTCCGGCGAGCACTTCGCGCGGCAAGCTGCTTGCTTTGGGCGGACACATCCTGAGTGTCTCGTCTACGCAAGCCTGGAGATACGGGAGCGCGCCTAGTTTCGGGTTTCCAATGTCCTCTGCATCTTTGAACGCCCCACGGATCTCGTCGATGAGGTGTGAGAGCGTGCGCGGGTTGTGCAGGAGGTAGAAGATGCATGCGGAGACGGTAAGCCCGACGCCGTCGCTGCCGGCCGCTATGATGAGCGCGCTGTCGGCTTGCAGCTGCTCTTTCGTGAAGCCTTTGCCGGTGATCAGGTCTTTGCTGTTCAGGAGGTAGTGGAACGTGTCCTTTCGTGGGAGTTCCTTGCTCCGGAGCCTGTTTTGCCGCTCGAGCTCTACGCGTTCCGCAAGGCGGGAGTTGGCTAGCTTGGTGTATTTCAGAGAGTCTGCGGCTTCCTGCCCGCCGATATAGTCCTGGATCGAAGTTCCTAGGAGTGGGCGGACAACATCGATGAAAGGTAAGTAACCGAAATAATACAGGAACTTACTAGCGCTCTTCAGAACGTTTGGGATCCATCGGTTCTGATCGATGTCGAGCATCCCAAAAGACTGTCCGTAGCCTAGGTCACTGATGAAGTCAAAACCAAAGAAGGTCGCCCAGTCGCCCATGTTCTTCGGAGGCGACCATTCCCCTTTCTTCGCGCCCTCTGGTAAACTCGCGAGCTCGTCAGATAACTTGCGCGCACTGACAGTGATGAGGCACTCCGCCTCTTTCAGCGCGCGCTCTGAGAATGCGGGGGCTAGGAATCTTCGCCTCATAGCATGCTCGTGCTTGTCGATCTCCATTTGCACGCTGGGAGCACCCGCTGAGATGTCGAGAGTCTTATACCAGGCTCCTTTTTTGACGTTGGCTTTTGCGCCGTGGATGGCTTGGAGTGCGGCGGGTGTGCTGGTCGAAATGCTGTTTGCACCATAGCGAACGATCGGGCCTTACCGGTTGTCGTCTTAGTACTTCCATAGAAAATTTCGTCGTGGTGGTCAGGGAAAAGTTTACCGTATCTCACGTGGTTCCTATATTCCCATAGATGTCTATCGCCTTTGTAGCAGTGCACCACGAGTGGCCAGTCAGAGATTCTTTGAAGGAGAGGACCTGGGTATTTTGCCAGTGGATGGATCGTAATACGGTAGATCGAGATAACTACAAACTTACATCTTTTTAGCTTCAATTAAACATAAATTTTCTCCACAAGACTATACTCACGTATACTACGACTGCGGAGACCGTATAGAATACTAGGTCATAGTATTCTAAGGATGCTATACTGTCATATAACTGCTCCAAGATCTTCATTATGCTAGTGCTGATATTTCCACTGATGTGATAAAAAATCCCTTGGTGTTGGTCTGCGATAATAGGTTATGGTGTCGTGGAGGTAGGAGAAACTCAACGCCGTTGGAAAACAAAATTAAGTATTCATAGCTGCTAGCTTTTGACGGGTGGGGTATCGCATGCAAGTCCTTGCAGAAAAACATCTTATCAAGCCGTCGCATTATCTCCGAATCTAAATTCTCGCCCAATCTGCATGAGGTTGTGACGAGTAAGGACTGTCCCTGGCCTCTCGGGACATCCAAATGAGCATGCTAACTGGTGTTGACGGCTCGGCTGATGTCACGAAATTCGTGTAGAGCAGTTCATTTTGATGAAAATGGGTTGATTGATTGATGATCTTGTATCGTGTCTTTTTGACCTTGATCTGACGTGTCTTCAGTGACGTGTCTTCGTGCACGTGACTCGTGCACGTGACCCACGCCTTTAGAGAATATAGATTATCTGACAGCTGAGCGCCCGATGAGTCGCTGAGCCGCACGTGACACATACAACCCCCGTCGACATTCGCGAATGTTGACGGCCAAGCCTGCAGCCAAGTCGTGCACATATTCGAATGTCTTTACCTTACCTCAGCAAGCTCAGACCATAGAATCAGTTAGCGGACATACGTATATCCGCAAGCGGATATCGCTAACCTTTTTTGTCAAAAAGCTGATTCTATAGTCTGAGAGACTTTTCCAACGTTTCTTAAGCGATCCGACTTTATTTATATGTGGAGCAGTCACCTTCTTAAACGAAATTAATCTACCCCCCCATAACAGCTATTATCTTAGAAATACCGTTAAATTAATCCATAGAAGCAGCTCTATAATTAATCAATATATCTACCCTATTAGCCCCCGCAATGTCAAACAGAATGTCACAGTGCTGCAATGAAGTAGACTGAATAACTACGTTGTGGTATGAAGAGGGGAAGAAGGTGGAAAGGGGGTATTGTATACAAATAGTAGGGCCGGCCGCCAAGTCGCTAGTGGTGGGCCAGCCAACA
>Ga0307507_10007330_pt1 | contig 16122 bp, 14 predicted proteins | sample 7_EM_MG_FD_207223 | JGI IMG/M metagenome (GOLD analysis project Ga0307507, IMG submission 207223) | Populus trichocarpa ectomycorrhiza microbial communities from riparian zone in the Pacific Northwest, United States - 7_EM | ecosystem: Host-associated > Plants > Roots > Unclassified | place... | reverse complement strand
GGGCGAAACTTCAGCAAATAGGGCAAACGCCCTAGAGCAAGAAGTAATCAGACTAAGGGCTCAATATGCAGCAGACGTTGCCACCCTTCAGCAAGTGGTTAACGGACACGCTGAATCTCAAGAACGAGTAACCCCGGAGTTATTCGCCCAAATAACCAATATAATGCGAAAATTGGCCAGCTTCCAACCAACCCCTACTACTACTACCCCGGCTCCTCTACCTACTCAAGTTCCCGCAGCCCCACAAGTCCCTACGAACCCCGATCGAGTACAACGATGGGCCCAAGAAAGACGGGAGCAAAATGCAAGAAAACAAGGCAGGCAAGACAAAGGGAAACAGCGGGTAGGAGAACCACCAAGACCAGAAAGCCAGGGAGGTGGAAACCAAGGTCCACCCCCCCCTCCACAATACAATAACCCCGATCCCAGCGACGATGGATCAGACCAGGGTGGTGGAGGAGAAGGAGGAGGGGGTAACCCAGGTTGGCGGCCAGACAGATGGGACCCTATCGACCCACAAGTCGCGATGATGGCTCAAGCGATCGGAATAGCCATCGCAAACAGTGGCAAACAACAGGCTGATGCCCCACTCCCATTCAAAAACCGAAAAGACCAAAATATTAAACTTTGGTTACTTCAATGCGAGGATTACTTCAAAAGAAACCCAAACCAGTGGAAATCAGACCAGGACCGAATCAAATATGCACTAGGAAGGATCGAAGGAGAAGATGTGTCGGCATTCGCATTTACCTACCTGAATAAGATGACCAGAGAATTAGGCCATCTAAAGATCGCGGGTTACGAGTTCTGGGAAGCCTTTAGAGGACCGTGCATCTTACGATTTGCACTCACACATGAGGGAGAAAGATCCCTAGCATTAATGACAAAAGTTACCTATAAAGGTAACATCGACCACTACCTCCTCGAGTTGGAAAACCATAACACCCACGTGGGAATGAGTGGAGTCGCATGGCGCCAAATGGTAGAACGACATATTCCGAAAGATGCCTTACAGCGACTATCAACCGAGGAATACGCAACGGATAGTGCCTGGATTACGGCACTAAGAACAGGCTGCAGGCAAGAAGAAAGATTCGTGGAACAACTCGCCCTGCAACACGGTGGTCCCAGCGGTTCCCGAAACGATTCAGGCAGGAAAAGAAAGAAAGAAGAAAAGGCTGTTACAAAACCTAGGAAACAAAGAAAACAATACTCAGCCAAAGAAAAGGCGGCCTACAGGATCAAAATGAAAACCGAAAGGAAAGGAAAGGGTCCAGCACCAGCGCAGGGAAAACTAGAACACACGGATTGGAACAAAGCCTACGAAGGAATCAAAGACCAAGTAGTCCAAGATAGAAAAAGGGCCCAACAGTGTACCCGTTGTGGAATGAATAACCACAAATGGGCGAACTGCAGAAAGACAATCCAAGTATCCACGATCGGTACGCAACCAAGGAAACAATTTGGTCAAAGACCACAACACCCTACTTCCCGGCAATGGAAAGCCGACCCTATAAGCCTCTTTCAACAACCCCAAACCTCGACGGTGACCAGACAAAAATCACGCGAAGGGACACCCCGTGTCAATCAAATTGAGAGACCCTTGGCATGGGATTTTAGCGACATGGAGTTAACGCAAGTTACTTCCGGCACCGATGGCGACGGCATTCGGGTACTCGGAGGATGTCCTCCCTCCGAAATCAAAATCAAAAATGAGAGACTACGACAAGTAGATCGGGCGTCACCCTGAAGGCAAAAGAGAACAAAGGGAGCGAACTGGGGAAAGTATCATCCGGTACCCAGATGAAGGAAAAGCGTTAGGATGGCAATAAGTAAAAGAAACTTAGTATGACCAGTCCAACGAGGACCCCAAGGAAAGGTTCATACTAGTGGCGACTAGCAAGAACAAGGAATCGCTCCTCGAGAGCAGGCCCCTCGAATCTTATACCCAGACCGATGACCTGAGTGACAGGACACGTACGTCGAAGTATCTCTATGCTGTCCAACGAATACAAGGTCTGGCTAAAAGATAAGTTGGAGTTCGCGGATCTGGCTTAGAATCCCTTTATACCTGAACTATATCACTAGTAACCTTACTAGCAGATAGTCAGAGAACTGGCACACCAGAGGTTATGGGAATTCCTCGGCAGGAAATAAAGACCGCTAGTAGTGGGCTACCCGATAACCAAAAGAAAAGACGTTTTAAGTATGTCTGAGGAGACCTCAAGGGTCGAAACTACGCAGGTGTAGTAACAAACCCTTGTTAACTACACCCATAAGACGATGACTGATAAACGAAAACGCAAAGACACGCTGCCAATTGCCAAACGACTTTGAACTCAGGTCCCAAAACCTGCACACTACGAATGCCCGGAAGGGCCAACAATTATCGAAGAAGCCGGAAAGCCAATACGCATCCGAGTACTGCTTGACTCAGGATCAAACATCTTTTTGATCAATAAAGACTTAGTCAAACACTTCGACATACCTTACGAGACTCGCCAAAAAGCGCTAAACATCCAAGCTTTCGACAGCGAAGTTAATTCATCAGGAGGAAAACACTTCACACATCCCATCCTTCTCGAAATTGGAAAAAATGGTCACCGCACGCACATATCTTGTGAGGTAGCTACGGCAGGAAAATATGACCTCATCATCCCATTTGGATGGTGGCACAAGGAACACCCTATAGCTAATATTAATGAGCCCCAAAATTGGACATTCACCGAACAGTGCTGTCTGGGACACATCGAAGATGAAGGAATAGGAGGAATGTTTGAATGGGACGAAACGGTAGCTTTCGACGAGGAGGCTCAGTATGTTGGCAGAATATGTCGACAAGAAGACCCAAACCAAGTGTTGCTGGATAAAATACCGCAATACTACGAGGACTATCACAAACTATTTCTTACAGCAACGGCAGAGAAATTAGCAGATCGAAGAACGTTCGATCATGCGATTGACCTCAAACCAGGGGCCGAACCCCCCTGGGGACCAATCTACCCGATGTCGGCATACCAGCTAGACACACTGGACAAATACCTAAAAGAAATGCTGAAACAAGGAAAGATTGTTCACAGTCAATCACCCGCAGGAGCACCAATCCTATTCGTCCCAAAACCAGACGGAAAGTTACGACTATGTGTCGACTACCGAAACCTCAAGAAACTCACGATTCTAAACAAATACCCACTACCATTAATGGGGGAACTAAAAGACCGAGTTGCAGGAGCTAAAATATTTACCAAGTTGGACCTGAAAGACGGATACCACCTGTTAAGAATACGGGAAGGAGACGAATGGAAAACCGCATTCAGAACCCGATACGGTCACTTCGAATACAAAGTCATGCCATTTGGACTCGTCAAAGCTCCCGCCACATTCCAAGCAATGATGAACAAAATCCTACGAGAATTTCTCGACCACGGAGTAGTCGTATACCTGGATGATATCCTGATATACTCAGAAAGTGAGGAAGAACACATCGAATTAGTCAAAAAGGTCCTGGCAAAGCTAGAAGAACACCAGCTGGCAGTATCGTTAACCAAATCAGTTTTCCATGTTAAATCTGTCCAGTTCCTAGGATACATAGTGGGAATCGACGGAGTCACCATGAGCGAAAGGAAAGTCGAGTCGGTATTTAACTGGCGAGCACCGCGATCGGTAAAAGAAGTGCAGATTTTCATCGGCTTTGCAAATTTTTTCCGACGGTTCATTAAAGACTTTTCAAAAATATGCACACCTATAACGGAAACGTTAAAAGGTGACAAAACCAGATTTCAGTGGGGGCCCAAGCAAGACGAAGCGTTTACGGAGCTCAAGAAGCGATTTGTCACGGCCCCTATATTAGAACACTTCTACCCCGATAGAGAAACAGTGGTCGAAATGGACGCAAGCGATTGTGCACTCGGATGCGTACTATCGCAGTTCAAGGACAAAAGACTGCATCCAGTAGCGTTCCACTCCAGGAAGCTAAACCCGGCAGACAGGAACTACGAGATTCACGCCAAGGAGTTACTCGCAATACTGGAGGATTTCAAGGAATGGAACCACTATTTAATAAGAGCAGATAAACATGTGATGGTATATACTGACCACCAGAATCTGCAAAATTTCCTCACGACAAAAGTTTGGAATCAGAGGCAGATCAGGTGGGCACAGAGGTTGGCGGACTACCATTTCAAAATCGTATACCGCCCAGGGAAGAGGGGAGGAAAACCGGATGCACTGAGCCGACGGCCGGAGTACCGTCCTGAGGAGGGAGTTAAGCATAGTGAACAGTCAATATTAAAACCTGAACACTTCCAAATATCACTCATCCACGAAGATGACGAGGACGAAGGATACATCTCGGAACCTGAACCCACGATAAAAAACAGGATCAGGGTTAAGCGACTGTCAAGCAAAGCTATACTACCAACCAAAGGATCAAGGCTAGCGGCAGGGGACGACATCTACGCAATAGGCGAATTCACTATTCCAGCTCAAGGACAACTTGAAGTCCTAGCGGAAACAGGAATAGCCATTGGACTACCAAAAGGAACCTATGCCCGAATTGCCCCACGAACTGGCCTAGCAAGCAAGAAAGGCATAGCAATCAACGGAGGCGTTATCGATGCAGACTATACTGGTGAAATAAGGGTTATCATGGTTAACCACGGCAAGGCAGATTACAGAATCCAGGAAGGAGACCGAATTGCCCAACTCAGTATTGAAAAAATCAACACATCCGACATGATGGAAGTGGACGAGTTGGAGTTAACGGAACGAGCGGACAGCGGTTTTGGGAGCACAGACATGTCTCCAAAACGCATAATATCAGTCACTGACGCTCAGCCTATGATATGCTTTCGGCAAGCAGACTCTAAAAACAACGAACACTTCGACGTTGAAGATATCGGTAACCATCCTAGACTATGACAGGAGCATGTCCTAATGTCAAGCGCCATCATTTCACAAGTAGAAATGAAAGTATTCGAGGCCGACTTCATAGCAACGGTGGTAGCGGCAAGCGAAAGGGACCAGCAATCGACGGCTCGAAAAGGGGAACTCGAGAAGCTAGAAAACGAAGGAAGTGAGTTCCCCAAAAACTGGACCAGGAAAGACGGACTGCTCTATTATAAGAACCGACTATACATCAAACAAGTGACGAGGGGTTACATACTACCATCTCAAAAGGATGGCATGATTCGCAAGTAGCTGGACATTTCGGACAGGAGAAAACAGTGGAAATCGTCACCAGGGATTTTTATTGGAAAGGACTCACAGCATGGATAAAGGATTATGTACGATCCTGCGACGAATGTCAACACAATAAGTCCCCAAGGCATGCGCGATATGGATTACTACAACAGCTACGAATCCCCTTTGCGGCATGGACTTCCATCGCGACGGACTTCATAAGCCATCTACCAGAATCACAAGGTCATACACAGATCATGGTGGTTGTAGATCGATTCAGAAAAAATGGCACACTTTATCGGTTTGAATGAAAACGCGACCGCAAAGGATGTGGCCGATACATTCGTACAAGCAATCTGGAAACTTCACGATCTACCCACCGAAATTATTTCGGATATGGATGCCAAGTTTTCGGGGAAATTCTGGGAGTCGTTATGCAAGTCGCTAGGCATAAGACGAAAGATGTCCACTGCATACCACCCCCAAAGAGATGGACAGACGGAAAGAACGAACCAAACGCTGGAAGGATACCTACGCAATTTCGTCAATTATGATCAAAACCAGTGGTATCAACTACTACCACTAGCCGAACCCGCGTACAATAACTCCACCACCAACGCACATGGAATGTCACCGTTTTACGCCAACTACGGGTTCCATCTACAGACAGAGTGGATGAAGGAACAAGAAGCTCAGAACCCAGGAGCAGGGCTATAGGCGCACTGGATGCAGGTGACTCACCAACAGGCCAGGAAAGCGTTTGAACAAACTCCAGAAGAGATGAGTAAATACTACGATCGGAAAGCCCGTCAACAACCGGACATTAGGGTCGGAGACTTGGTGATGTTAAATGCAAAAAACATTTGCACCAAACGACCAACGAAAAAATTAAGTCCAAAAATGCACAGGCCGTTCAAAGTATTAGAAGTCAAGAAAGGAGAGCGGGCTTTCAAACTAGAAATATCGCCGCGGTGGAAAATCCACCCAATATTTCACGTTTCACTACTAGAACCTTATCGAGCGTCAGCACGGGAAGGAAGAGAACAGCCTCCACGAGCTCCGGGAGATATCGAAGGAGAGCTCGAATGGGAGGTAGAAAGGATCGTGAAAAGTGAAGTTATCACATACACGAGGAAGGTTAGAAGACGTAATCAAGAGTTCAAGGAACTTCGTTATTTCATTAAATGGAAAGGTTGCGCAGAGGACGAGAAGACCTGGGAACCACCGGAAGGGCAGGGGAACGCACAAGAGTTGATGGAAGAGTTTCACAGAGAAAATCGGGAAATGCCCGGACTAGCAGCGGTCGAATGAAGAAGAAAGGTTTTTCCTCATGTGGCCAAGGAAACGCATGAGATTTTTTACCCCACTACTTCGAGTTCGAAAAAGAGATAGCAAAATGAGGTATTCAGAGACGAAACCTAGGAGGAGGGAGCTCGTGTCAGGCATACCAAGAATGCTGACCCATAAGGCTCACGCACAGACCCCTGCGTACCAAACAGTAAAAAGGACAAAGTACCAGATACATCTCGGTCTAGCTTAAGATGATAGTCACGTGCCTCCGACTATAAGGTCACTTGTTCGATTCACAGCCGCGTCATAGTTATTATTAGTTAAAATATAATTATGCGACATGTCATAAAAATGACGACTATAATAGCGCAAAGGCGTCTGAGAGATTTAAGTGTGTGTTCCCGTTTTAGGATGCCCATAGGGTAGGAACGAGAGTTCTCGAAGATGATGGACGGAATCAGAATAAACACTTAAGTAAAAAATCATATGACGATACCAGAAGACACTTAGCGGAGACCTCCGGGCTCGCTCAGAATCAGTCAGTACGAATATAAGATAGTTAGCGCAAATTGCTATTCGAGCAATTGCTGCCACAGGTCAGTTCGGCAACCTGATGCGCAGACAGTGACGAACTCTCGCGCATTGAATGGTCTGACACCTTTGAAGTTGGCCGCTTCATATACGGTTCGGTGAAGAGATGTTATCACGTTGGTATTAGTCGGCTGTGTGTACTCTGGACTGACCTATTATTCACGGGACTGACACACCCTCACGGTAATATGGTAGTCTACGTCTTCATAATGTGAGTATGGAGTCGAACAGTTGTCAGGGTTAATAGGTGTTCGCACTTACGAGTTTAGAGAACTTTGTTCGATCGATACTTAGTTAGTATGGTTAGGACATGTAGCCCGCGAACACTCAGACGCGGAATATAAATATCGAAGTGCCTCTCTCGCTTAAAAAGAATCATCAAGCACCGGAGAAGAGATCTTATCAATATAATAAGTTTGACAATTATTATTTCCTCATTATCTTTACACTAAGCGAATAACTTAGTTACACCTTATTACGAGCTTTCCTAGACAAGATTCTCCATCTAAGACAAGTCCAGCATAAGGCCTAGTCCGGTATCATAAGTCACCTTAGCGGCTACCCCTAACAGCTCTCACAAAAAGGCAAGGAGACCTACCCACGGCAGGAGACAAGGGACTCACTTGAAACATGGGAATCTTACTACCAAAGGATCGATACTGGGACATCCCAGAGACAGAAGAAATCAGGCTCGACATATTGGAAACAACCGAAATCCGAGTCAAGGACGAAGGAGAAATACAGGGGGCCAGCAAAAATGACAATGAAATCAAGGATATCAAAACAAAGCTGGACGAAGGGAAGACTGAAATGAAGGGAATAGCACTAGGGCTATGCCAATGGAAGGACGACCTCCTATGGTACCAAGGAAGAATTTGGATACCAAAAGACGAAGGGATACGAACCACTCTTATCGCAAAACATCACGAACCCCTACAAGCGGGACATGGTGGAACGGCAAAACCTACCAAGCTCATCAGCCGACGATATTATTGGCCAAAGATAAGAGAAGATATCAAACGCTTCATCAAGAATTGCGACACATGTCAAAGGACCAAAGTGGTCCGACATGCATCCTACGGATTGCGGCAGTCAAACGAAGCCCCCGATCCACCATGGAAATCAATAGCTATGGACTTCATTACGGACCTGCCAAAATCTGAAGGATATGACACCATACTAGTGGTCATCGACCGGCTGACCAAAATGAGCCATTTCATTTCATGCTCGAAGGACCTGGACGCACGGCAGTTCACCAATCTCTTCATGAAGGAGATAGTGAGGCTACACAGACTACCACACGATATCATCACCGACAGAGGGACAATATTCACCTCAGATCTATGGAAAGAAACTACGGGGGAATTAGGAATTGAACGAAGACTCAGCACGGCTTTCCATCCAGAAACAGACGGACAGACCGGACGGACCAATGCTATACTGGAACAATACCTACGAGCATACATCAACTATCAACAGGACGATTGGTGGGGTTACCTACCACGGGCAGAATTCGCGTACAACAACGGATATCAGGAAATCATCAAAAACACCCTGTTCTTTGCAAATTATGGAATCAACCCCGGATACTAGATGATCGGTCATCTGATCCAAGGAAAGCAAACGAAACCAGAAGAAATGAGTCAGTTGCATGAGTCATTAAGAAACGAGATGGTGGCCGCACAATTACGGCAAAAAGAATACTACGATCTACACAGAAAACCCGATCCCAACCTACAATCAGGAGATATGGTATGGTTGTTGCCACGCAATATCAAGACCACGAGACCATCGAAGAAACTGGAGTAAAAGAAAATCAGACCATTCAAAATCTTGGCAAAGATTGGGACAAGCGCACAGAAGCTGGCCTTACCACCCTCAATGGCCATACACAACACATTTCACATCTCTCTCCTCGAACCTTATCAAGACAACCGATTCCCCTCACAGATCAAAGAACCCCATCCTCCTATTCAGATAGAAAGAGAAGACGAATACGAACTCGACCAAATCATCGACTCTCGACTCCACTACAACAAGCTCCAATATCGAGCCAAGTGAAAAGGCTACTTACCAGAACACAATAAAGTCTGGTACCCCGCGGAAAAGTTCAACGATGCAGAACACACAGTCCAACGATTCCACCGGCGCTACCCAGGAAAGCCCGGAGTGGACACACGTCACGGTCAACAAAGCGTCCTCCGCACCTCCCCCCATCGTCAAACAAGAACGACGCTCGCACACCCCAGAGAGCGACGCCCAGTGCGTCGCCAGCAACGCTACCCGCAATAGCCCCGAATACTCGGGCTCACCAGAAAGCGAGGTGACGCACGCATCCATGAACTGGACGGACTGCACTGACGATGGATGCCAAATCCATCTCGGCAAAACACAAGGGTCAGGCTGGTAGCCACTATTCACCAGGAGATCGAGGAAACCAAGTATCGCCCACGACCACGACTGGCGACAGGAGATGGAAGCAAAACCAGGAGAGGACTGGGCCCCACAACAACAACCTTGTCAGCAAAGGGCCAGAAGAGCCCACGGAGACCTCACGAGCTAGGAGCACTGTTTTAATGATAACTACAAGGAACACCGGTGAGAAAAAGTGGACGCCGGATACTACCCCAGACAAATAGGAGAAAAAGAGACCCTGTCAAAGAATAACAGGAGGGAACAAAATAAGAGAAAAGTCGTGAGGACACGACTAGGAGGGGAGGGGAGCGAAAAAACAATTCTGAACGTGAAAGCAATGGAAGCACAGATCTCAAACCTCCGAAGGCAACTGGACCGCGCCGCCCAAATTATTGTGGCAAAAGACAACAACCTCGAATGACTCAATAAGGAAAAGGAAAAACTCCAACAAGCCTACAATCGAACCAAACAGAGGATGCGCCAAATCGGGGGTATGCTGTGGACGGAAGGAGTTTAGCATCGTGGGACCGATGCAAGAGGGGGAAGGGAGCTAATGTCACAAACAGTGACTAAGCAAGGCAGACTCTCACATGACAAATAGTTATTAGTCATCAGTTCGTTATCTTTCACGCTATGACATCAGTTGACTCATAGGATTTTACATGACGACGTACTAACGTGTCATTGGTTTATTGTGATTGGTTGATGTTTGACATGACGCACAATTGTGGTCCTGTGGTTTTTGTATTTCGCACATGACTCATAGTTATGAGTTATGGGTTTTACGCATGTGAGCCCGTTAGGGCACATGACTTGTTTTATGGGTTTTGATTGGTTACGAGATAGGGCGCAGCTGACTCGGACAAGTCAGCTGACGGATTTCACACTATGACTCACTATGAGTCATGAGTCGCGTGAAGCGAGAGTATGAGTCACACAGGGTTAGGGTTGAGGGAAGAACCCCTATATAAGGGCACCCTCGGGGCATGGGATTTGGGTTCTTCACGCAACCATCTAAGTTCTTTCCTACTCTAAACTTTCAATACAAAGATCTTGATCTATCACTCTTTCGGGAATCAAGACAAGACGGTCTTATATGAGCCTAGCGATTGACGGTGCTAGATAGGAGTCAACGGACTTAGCTATCGCAACAGCTATCTGGCTAAGAAGAAGTGATCGTTAGGAGACTATCGGTTACCTGCTGCAAGTATCACCTGGAGAGGAGAGAATTGTAACACCTTTAAGTACTTGTGGTGTTCAAGAGTTTCCGGATGCCTCAGCGCCTGGGCGCCAAGGGATCTGGACACTTCTGAAAACCGCAAGTCAGCGTTATTTGTCTTACCTTTGGTACTGGCACGTGTAAAAGCTAGATTATCGATAAAGTTTCCAGTCTACAAGCATTACAGTGAATGCCACAATATGGCTGCTGTCCGACAGATAAATGGACCATCGATCTTGTTTAGAAACCCCACATCGATCATGCCTCTCCTTCTAGGGCTAGAGTAATATTGTGCATATATTGCGTCCGGGATCTGTGGCGCTACGAATCTCAGAGAAATTGACTCTCCGTCGAATTAGATGGATTTAGTCTTACTACGGTTCCAAATAATCAGGGGAAATGTTGAAAAGCTACCCCATGGATCCTTGGTGGCCAAGTGAACCTATCCTCCATCAGCAGGTATTCCGCCTTTTGTCTGCAGGCTGCAAGATCCTCACTATCAAGCTTATAGAGTTCTGTTATAGCCTTCTTCACCGTATGCAGATACTGAGATCTGCACGAACTGTGGTTTGACCGGATCTGCAAACCAGTGGCCGCCGGCTGCTCTATTTAGTTTGGGGATAAGATGTAGGTTATCGATTAACGGTAACTTGCCTGGTCATTTGAGTGTGGGGTAGCATCGCCAAAGTTGGGAAAGCCCAATTCCCTCTGGGCATTGTTCCAGCACCTGCGGACTTCTTCGGCAGGGTTATTGGGTCCGGAAACGGATTCACAAAGATTGTCCAGTCCCACATCAGGGAACAGGCTTTGGCCCGAATGCTACGCTCAAGCCCTGTGGCCATATTCCGTCTGCTGCTGGGCCGCTTTCCACCTCCACCCTCTAATTCTGGCGTTGTTGGCTCTGAGTCGCTTGGAGTTATAGCCGGTGTTGCAAGCGAATTCAAGACTGCAGGCGAAAGGGACAGAACCACAGATGGAAACCGATTTTGGCTAATATGTACTGGGGCAGGTGTTCTCTGTCCGGGGTAACCAATCCTGCTAGAACTCCGGGTATTCCCAGGGGTGATTGTCAGTATCGAAGCTTGCGAGTTACGGACCTCATGCCCGATCGGCCTTTGTTCCCCCCCCAATCCACGAATAGATCTTTATCATCCCCATGTTGTTCTAACTCGTTCTCCTCCTGGCTCTCCTGGCTCTCCTGGCTCTGGCCCTCGTATTCTCCATCATCAGAGTCTATACTGTCATCCGCTGGCTCCAGGCCCTGCGCCCAGTTATCCAGAACAGGCTCCCGGTTGTCCAGAACAGGTTCTGGTATCTCGAGTGGGGATGAAACTGGCCCCAGCACGGCATTCCCCCCTCCTACTTCCAGTAGACCCAGCTGTAACCGACTCAAGATTGGGTGGTATTATAGTTAACCTGTCCCTGGATTGAGATCTCTGGGCACGCTCGCAGCAGACTCGGACCTCCCTTCGTCTTTGCCTCTCCTGCTTCGACAGATGCGTTCTGTCCGGCGTAAGCCGCTGCTGTTATTGTGACATAGAGTGCAGGTGAATTGTGATACAATAGGATCGTAGTGAATAGAGTTGCTAGATTGATGGTGTTAGGAAACGTGTATTGGTAGGTAGCCAAGTGGGCAATATGGGGTTTGAATCTAGGAGATAGGAATCGTCCTGGCACCTTTAAGTGCTCGGGACATTCACGGCTTGTCCCTCGCTTTCATACTCGACAGCATTGGCACACACCCACGCGGCCGAATTGTGGCTGGACACCTGATCTAAGAATTGCACCTGAGGCATCCAGCTTCAAATCCGCTGGGCAACAGTTTTGCTGAATCATAATACGAGTGTCAAGGATTTAGAATTAATGAAACAGATGAAGAGGTTTATGGAATATGCGGAGTAATCTAGTTCAAGGAGGTCTGCCAAGCGGACCATAACGAATGCAGGTAAGCCTATGGTTCGGAGCACTCAACGCTGATCTCAGAAAGTACAAGCTGCTGCTAACACTCAACAGATGGGGTATCAGGTGACAGCTAGGATGGGAAAAGCAATGAAGAGGGCAATGCCGAAAGAAAAACAGCTGGAAGAATGATCTGCACTAACCCAAAGAGCAAGGTCTACAACTAGAAAAAACATATCCCAAAGGAACAAAAGGCCAATAAAAAGAAGAATGAACCGCAAAAATTGCTAGAGCAAACCTCACAGCCCAGAAACGACTGCCTGAGACAAAAAACAGCCAGTGCCGAACACGACAAAAATGGTCTCCAAAACACCCAAAGAACATGTCCAAGCTTCTGTCTTGCCTATGTAGGATCCGTGGACAATGGGAAGTCTAAATTTACCACACTGGGTCAAGGCAAACTGGCCCAGCTATGGTGGGCTAATCCAAAACAGAAATGGTCAGGAACAAGCGAGAACAACCCACAGAACTCTAGGAGCGAAAATGAAAAACACCGAAAGGAAAGGTCCAGGATCTGCAGCAGCCTAGTTTCTATAATCATGAACTGAACTACCCTCTTTGCAGCTTTACCTTAGCCACATTGGGTCGAGGCAGGCTAGCTTTGTTGACAGAAGCTAGTGCGCAGAAATGAACTGGAGCGGACTCCTAAGGTCTGTTTCTGCTGACAAAGCAGTAGGACCTGCTGCCAACATAGCAGATACAACACCTGGTAGTTATAACCGTAACTTACCAGGTGTAAAGTATCCACTTGAGCTGGCACGGGAGGTGGCGGCCAGGCCTAATTTGCGTCCAGCATCTGCTGCTGCCATATCTACAAGAGCATTGTCACCCCAGAGATTAGAGGGGCAATGGCTTCTGCTAGGAGTACGAACTTGGGTCGCTAATGTGTCGGCAGGCTACTGGGCGCCGGAGGCCAGCATCAAAAGATGCTCAGCTGATGTCCTCAGCGGTAGCTGCTCAGAGGGGGGAGAGGCTAGATCGTGACACAGATTGGGAGCCAACGGAGGAGGAGTGTTTGGCGGACTAGGCGTGGCGGTAGTTTGCTGACTCCGATTAACCTCCCCATGGAGTCTATCCGGTTCACTTTCAATACTACTGTCAATTATTGACGCGAAGCAGACAACCTCCTCAGAGGTTCTGCAGCGTCAGCCGGACTGTTCGGTTCGTCAGCCTCAGCCATGGCTGCTAGGTCACGTTTGCCACTGCTATTGACTGCCGTCCGAGTAGATAGCCGGAATCCGTTCTTTAGGTCAGTCTCACTGCCTATTTGTCGGCCAAACCTCAAGGCATGAATGCCCAAGTCAGTAGTAGGGGCAGAAGGTTGCTTACTAGAAGATGGTGTGAAACCGGAATCGAAGGCTCGCATGACCTTGGTGGCTGAACTGTGGTTTGAGTCTGGCTCCGGTTTATCGACGTCTGCCGGACCGCTGCACCCCCTTTGTCCAGCCTTTCGCATGGTGCTCCCGGTTTTTTTGGTACTCCACCTGGTGATTCTCTTTGCAGCTGCAGTGGACGACTCGGGCTGGTGGCTATCTGAGTCCGACCCATCACTATGAACGGACGGATTGGGAGATTGGCCCCTATTATCACGAAGCCCAAAGTTCACAGTGCCGGGGGGGGACTCCCATGTTCTCTCCGGGTGCGATAGCCACAGAAGAGCAGATTCATTGGTTCACTCAGTGAATTCATTGACGACCACATGCTGACATGCCTACTCCTTCCAATTGAGATCATTTCAGCAACCGGCAGCAGCTCCTCAGGATTATCAAGCAGCATGCGTCTATCGTTTCTGGTGGGACCAACGAGCAGACAATATCAGTATCCCCGTGCAAGGACTCGGTCTATGCACACAAACAGGTTCCGCATGGTGGGTTCGGTCATCTCTATCCAGTAAACATGTCCATGGGTTTGCCATTGGATCTTGTCCAGCCCGGCAGTGAGAGGGCTGTCTGGGTGGACCACGGACAGTTGATCTATCCAGAGACGGACGGAGCGTGGGCCGACGAGACCTGCAGGAGCTATATTAGCATATACTGTGCACATTCAATGCAGATGGTTTGAGGTAACTTACGATCATTTCCGACAGCAACTGGAGCCACAATGGGGGCTGCAACAGGGGCAACAGCGGGACCTGGTTGTGCTGCCAACAATCGTGTTAAGCTGGGCTTATGTTTTTTTGCTATCTCCTTTAGCAAATAATCAAGGCATTCAGTAAAATGTTTGCCCAGGGCTGTATCTGTTTGCCAGAGTGCCGCCCTAACTGTAACGGGCAGGGTGGCAAGGGTATATGCCTGAATGGCAGCCCATTGGGCGGCCGTACTCCCCTTCCAGCCCGGGATTCTGTCTTGCTCCATCTTACGTTTCATAGCATTCCGCCAGTCTTTATACTCCTCACCATAAGTTCACAGTTCGGGGAAGCCGCAGACGTACTTACAGCAAGTAACCTCACTATCCTTTATGAAGGCATCGGACTTTTGGTATTGAAGTCCAACTTTTGATGCTGCCATTGTAATAGCGGTTGGGGCAGAGGGGGGTTGATCGATCCGGAATTGTTTTTCTTTTTCCACAATGGTCTTCCAGGGAATGAAGGATGTCTTCTAGCAGATGCTGGTAGCCTGAAGAATAATGGGAGAATGGTTGCTGCTATGAAAATAGAAATACAGCGGGCCTGGCGGACGATAAAGGGAGATAGAGGGAGTTCTGCGGATGATAAAATGCTGTGAGAAGATTATTAACTGAGAATATGCAGATGGATAGTACTGAATTGGTCTGGGGATATACTAGTAATACCGCAGAGAAGTGAGAGGTTTTGTAGAGCGTTGTGGGTTCTATTGGAATGGATGAGTTGATCGATGAAGGATGTGATTGTGATTCGGGAAAGAATCATGAAGAGAGGATGGAAGGGGGTGCGGGAGAGCTTATATAGGCCGCTGGGGTTTGCATGATCGTACCCTGTACAAACTTGAATAATGATATCTTGAATCTTGAAAGGTCACGTGATCCACACACAAAGGTGAGAAGCTTCAGATGAGGGTTTGAGCCGCAACAGAGCCGCGGAGGAGCTGTAGCCTCAGAGCCAAGACCTTGCTAAACTGGTCTAGACCCGCCCCGTGAAACCTTACTTAATGACAGCTTGAACGTCGAGACCCGTCCCTCATCCTACTAAACAAACTTGAAGTTTCCCCTGATCCAACCCTTGTGTTAGGGGTAGCCGGTGAGGTGACTTATGATACCGGACTAGGCCTCGTGCTGGACTGGTCCTAGATGGAGAATCTTGTCTAGGAAGGCTCGTAACAAGGTGCAACTAAATTACTCGCGTAGTGTAAAGATAAATGAGGAAATAATAATTGTCAAACTTATTATATTGATAAGATCTCTTCTCCGGTGCTTGATGATTGTTTAAGCGAGGGAGGCACTTCAATATTTATATTCCGCGTCTGAGTGTTCGCGGGCTACATGTTTTAACC
>Ga0307507_10007329_pt1 | contig 16124 bp, 12 predicted proteins | sample 7_EM_MG_FD_207223 | JGI IMG/M metagenome (GOLD analysis project Ga0307507, IMG submission 207223) | Populus trichocarpa ectomycorrhiza microbial communities from riparian zone in the Pacific Northwest, United States - 7_EM | ecosystem: Host-associated > Plants > Roots > Unclassified | place... | reverse complement strand
GTGTGTGTTTACTCTATTTTGAGGTTGGAGGGTGGTGGTGAAAATGTTGCTGTCATTTGAAGCTATTGAACTGCAATTTTTTATGAGATTTCTAGCTTCAGAAAAATGACAAAAAAGTGAAGAAAAAAAAAAACCTTTTTTGCCTTTGATTACTCTTTGCATTTTTTTCATCCAAAAATAGTGATTTGCATTCTGCAAATGATGGGGTTAAGAGATTGGTTACATTATGGTTAAAACCTCTTCCAATCTTTGCGAAATTAATGATAGATGAAACTAGGCTAGATGGGATTACTGATAAGTTACAATTGTAAAGTTCATGTTATACTCTTAAGGACTTGAGAGTAAGTAAGAGAAAAACAAAATCCTAGAATTCAGACCTTAGAACTTCTGGTAATAGATCTGATAGTCTAATAAAATTCAATGGCTAAGAAATATAGGAATGGATATTCTTGGTATCTTGGAGGGGCATTTCCAATGTAGTATGAGATTATTACACACCTTTCAAGTTGATTGGCACATTTTGTTGGACAAATATAAAGTCATCTATGCTCTATAGGAACACCACATACTCAAATGACGGACAGGGGAAGGAACAGGTAAAGGTAGTACTGATTAATGAAAAGTGGAGGAAAAGCCATTTGATAATAGTCTGGATTGCAACATGGACATTTAGACATGTAATGGGTTTATGAGCCCTTGATCTATTATGCTATCTATTGTCAATGGCACTCAGCTTCTGTAGAGAGAGAAAGAAAAAGTTTGAGAGAGATTCACAGTACTGTTAGCAATTGATATAGTGCTAATAGCTCCAACCTTGTATATGAAAGTGCAAAGAGTGAGGAAGAGTAATTGCATCCAGTGGAAGGAACAAAGAGCATGAGAGACATACTGGAATTGACTTAGTTTGAAGTTATAAGACAGGATGTGATTTCTGAAGTCATGGGAAATGTGGCCTTAAACATTGTGGAGTACGTCATTGGTGTTAAGTTGTTTGACCTTAAAGCTTGGTTGAGTTTATTATGATGTTATTCTTCAAGAGAGTTTTAAGACACTGCCAATATAGAAGATTCTCAAGCCTACATTCGTCAAAAGTATTACCATATAGTTTGCATTTCACTTGTGATACTGGCATGGAATTCAACCTAGAGCAATGTGGCAAAAAGTTGTGGAGTTGCATATGTAATATTTAGTGATATAGAAGATGCCTTGTATTTTTGGCTGGAGATTCTGCATGCAAATCGATCAGATATGCTTTCCCCTTCAATCTAGGACTTTGAATGTGAAATTTGTTATAAGGGCTTGCTTATAATCTGATTTGCCACTATTAACATTCTTTAGGTGTACTTGTAGTGTAATTGGTCTTTGCTAACTGCTAAGGCATTTTTTAAAAAAAGTCTCTACTCTCTTTGAAGTGATAATTCTCTCTTACAATTTTTTAGAGTATTACATGCCTGTCTCTTTGGGTCATTCATATGGTAGAACACATGCTATTCATTTATTTGGTGTGCTTTTCAACTATGGGCAGAACAAAAAACAAGTATACAAGAACAGATTGTATTGTCCACATCTTCTTTGTTTTACAGGGTTTCACGTTGGTATAGCCTTTTTTTCATCCTCTACGTGCTAATAGGAGTGTACTTTGTCACCAACTTGGTTCTTGCTGTCGTATATGACAGCTTCAAAGACCAGGTAAAGTTGAAAATGTGAATAGTCTGCGGTCTTCCTCTCATTTTCAAATGCTTATACCATTTCCTTCCTGATATATCACAAAATATTTTGTAGGATGTTTTCTTTTGTGTTCAGGGATAAAATGAAAATGTACATGCTTACATCTTCTTTCTGTTCTAGCTTGTAAAACAAGTTTCTGAGATGGACCGTTCGAGGAAAAGAATACTGATCAAAGCCTTCAATCTCATTGATAAGAATGTAAGTATGTTGTCACTCAATACCATGGTTTTCAACTATCCATTCAATTTGCATTATCTTTATATTCCATGGATGCTACTATGCATGCACACCCACAAATATAATCTTTGTGCTTAATTCTTGTTCATTGTAAAGTAATTGTATAGCCTTCCTCTTTCAAACAACGCCTTCAAAATATTGTTCTAACATCATGACATCTCAAATACTTCTGTTTTCTGAGAGATGCTCTTCATTAAGTCCTTTTAGATATCTAATAAAATGAAAATCTGACAGAGAAATCAAAATAGCCCTTGCATAATGATTCTCTACCAGATGGAGAAATACCTTTTCTAAACAAAAGAGAAATCCTTGTCTAATGTGCGTACCAATGTTGTTATGTCCATTGTTGGTAGATGTGAATGATAGTCACTTTCTTTTGTTAAACGCTCCACTTGATATTGATACAGGAAGTAATTTTATCTAGACACAAAAAAGAGCATGGTACTTAATGGATGACAAGGCATCCTCCCTGGAAACATACTATACAATTTAAACAAAAGATCTTCTCTGCAGTCCCTCTGCTCTTCAGATATGGCTCCAAAAATTCCGTTTTGTGGTGCTACAATGACGAAGTCAGGAAAGCTATTTTATCCAAAATGAGAAGACAAGATAATTTCAAGTCTTTAAAGATTCTAGAGTGCTGAAATCAAATGCATCAAATCATTGCAAAAGTTGTATGCACCTTTGCTAAACTCACAAAAGCATATAGAAAAGCAACTCATTTAGGCTATTTGGACAAATATATGGCTCTCTATATGTCAACAATTTCATTTTCTTTTACCCAAACTACATAATTATGTGGTAATAATGTTTGAAGGTGTCACTTCTAATAGAATGCATGAAACAAACATCTGGAGACATTGTGATGTGAGAAAATGTAAGCATTGACATTGTTTACGACTGAACAAAACAAATGCTTTATTCTTAGTATCTTGACCTTACAAATAAGATTACCTACAGGGATTTGAGAAGATGTAGGATTATGAATAAGATAAGCATGAAAGATTTTCAAATAACATGTCCTGAATTTCCCAAATACTATGCTCTTGCTCTCTTATCTCTTCTTGGAGACAAACACGCTAAATCAAGCGATGAGGTGACAAGGCTAGTTTCTCTGTCTCACATTCATCTGATCTGATCTGATGCAAATGTTTGTTTTGGACAACATGCACAATATGACTGAGTGTCATATTCTTGCAGTCATTTTCTCCCTGGTGTATGGTTTGCTTCAGTTAAGGGAAAATTTTCAACTTCCCCCCAGCATAGTTACTCTTGTTGATTGACCTACCACTGTGTTTTCAACATTTGAATATAGCATTTTTTTTTTTCTCTGTATTAAAATGTAGTTGCTGACATCTTATTTGTTGTTCTTTGTTTCATGTCCAATGGGAATATCATTTTTGTTCAACAGGATGCTGGATACCTTAATAAGGAGCAATGCATTCATTTATTTGAAGCACTTAATAAATACAGGTATTCCTTGTGTACCATCTTCAATACACTTTCAAAACATGCTCTATAAATCGTGCACAAGATCCTTCCGATATATGATTTGCACAAACGCTTTTAGTCTAATTCAATTGATGCTAGAGGAGCACGAATAATTGACTTCTCAAAAATACAAAGATGTTGCAAAAAAATATATTTATATTCCTGAATATGGTGCTTTCTAGATGGATGACTAATATTGGCAGATTCTGACCTTTTTTTGGTCTTGATTCCTGAAAGTAGCATATAGTTTATTCTTCCTTGAGGAACTCATTTTCAGCAAAGCCCCTTCCTCACTCCTTGACCAGAGGAACAGATGGAATAGATGTGTGATAGTGAAAATAGTTCCCATTTCCCTTAAAAGAATGAGTGGATGAAAATTAGGCACTATATTAGTTGGATTTCATAGGATTTAACTTTATTCATTCTTTGTGTTCACTTCTGCTTTAGAAGTTGGAAAAGAAAGGACATTAAGGTAGTCATCTATGGAGCACAAGTGGAAAAACCTTCATTAAACTATTAATTCAGTCATTTACTTGTGTATTCAATACTTGGTAGAACAACAACAGACACTCCACAGATGCTTGCATTCAACTAACTGTTTGAATATGAGTGACATTATAAATCACCACTTATACTCAGTTATCCATTTCTAGTGCAAAGGCATTCTAATGGTGTCTTGTGCTTTCTTTGCACAAGGATTGATCAACTTTTGCCTACTTGTTCTGGTATTTGATCTCAAAACCAACCTTATTCAAAAGCCATTTGTTTTACGAGGACAATTGATATTTTTCCTTGATGAAAATTAAAATGATTATGCCTTACTTGGATCTCATTTGTTAATGACATGAATAGCTTTATTATGCCTATTTAATTTCACTATCCTATCATCCATTTGGTCTTGAAGTAAGAATGAACAGCTACACTGTAGACCACCATCCCCGTGACTTAAGTCATTGTGCAAGGGTTTTTAAAGCTACTGTTATATACACAAAAGTATTTCAGATATTTGATATCATCACCAGGCAATCATATGGGCTAACTATTGATGAACTGATTGGATTAAGCCACCAAAGTCAGCTTCCGTCATTATATATTGTTTGAAAGAAAAAGCCTTGATAACATATGAATGTGGGGATACTGTAGCAGAAAACAGTTACAACTCTTTGTAGACAACATGTTGACCAGAGGAATGCATTTAATTGTTTTTTTTTTTTTTTTTCAGTTGTGTGTATATTTATGGCTTTCTCTTGAGCTTCTTAGTTGGTGTCGTTGTCTGGGGTTGTTAACTGATTGGTTCCGTGGGCATGGATTGTCTTTTTTTTCCTGTGAATATGTTTTCTCCCTCAAACGCTATTCTGTTTGAGCCTTGGGTCTTATTTAAAATTGCATCCGTGCTTTATATTGATGTAAGTCCTCTGGCCTTCAGTTTTCTCATCATGGGTGTCATCTTGGGAGCACTTAGAGTGGACTTTAAATGATGAAAGAATTGTAATAATAATCACTTTATTTTCACCATATCTTGGCAAATTTTCTATCATTTCCATTGGATGGAGTTTGGAAAAAAGATGGGAAACAGATGGCAAGACGTTACCATGGCTCAGGATAAAAAATTGCTTGCCTTTAGCTTTTATAACTCAAGTTGTTATTCTGGTGCAAGTTGTTTTATATATTGAAGTATGTGCTATTTATTTATATTTATTTTGTTTATCAGGACTTTGCCAAGCATATCAAGGGAAGAATTCGAGTTGATATTTGATGAACTTGACGATTCTCATGATTTCAAGGTATATTCCCTCGTGTTTAAACAAAACACAGGTGATCTTTTGTTTTCACCATCATCATGGAAATGCTATGCATACAAACAAAACAATACTAAAACTCTATTCTAACATGTGTGGTAAGTGGTGGATTGTGGGTTTCACACATTTTAAATGGTTAGTTGAGCACGAATAGAGTAATTGCCACATCAGTTTGTATGATTTCTACATGGCTTGAAAGGAAGGAAACAATTTGCTTCATTGAACTGATCATTGGTACACACACATGAGTGTGTATGTATTCGTCATTCTAATATTTTTGTGCATATCATCTATTTTTTGAATTCACGAGCTGATATGCACAAAAATATTTCTGATGTTGAGTTTGTTGTGTTAGTTATGAATGTTGTACAAGTTTTAGGTATACACAAAGTTCCATTATAAAATTGCTGTCTTGAAAAACCACAGAACTTCATTCATCCTTGTGTAAGCCATACGCTCAAAAGTATTATTCAAAGATCAAGTATTGCATGTGTGCTTGCCTATGTGGATGTGTGTATGTACACACACATTTATGTGTGTGTGAGTGCAAAATCCCAAAACTCACATTATTTTTGGTTGCTCCTCACTGCAGCTAGTTTATGTTGCGCTACAAGAATTCATTTATATTACTGATATTTAGCTTCTTGGTATCTAAGATTTGTGGTTTGCTTGTGCTATCATTTGCAAAAGCTTGCAAGAGTCTTTCACAACCATCCCATTTGGCACATTTTAACTAGCCATTTATAAGAAAGATGACTTTTGGTTATTATTATTTTTTCATCGGGCATATTTCAGTTATGTTTTCTGGCCTTGGTATCTTTTCTTTATGTAGATCAACTTGGATGAATTTGAGGACCTTTGCAATGCAATCGCTCTAAGATTTCAAAAGGAGGATGTTGTAAGTTGTATTGCTCTGAAACTGAAACACAAAGGAAATATTTGGAGCTTTTAGACTGCATCTCTGATACTATGGGTTCTGTTTGCAGCCATCTTACTTTGAATACCTTCCATCAATCTACCATTCACTTTTCTCTGAAAAGTTGAAAGAGTTTGTACGAAGCCCTAAATTTGGCTACATAATATCATCCATTCTCGTCATGAATCTGTTAGCTGTCATCACTGAGACAACGGTATGGCATGAAATGAAAATTTGATAGAACTGATGTTTTCCCTTTTTTCCCCTCTCATATCACGATAAACATATAGAGATTAAAGTTTGGTTCCTCTATATTTAAATTCTTCTAAGATTTGGTTTGTTAATCTGTTTAAATGTTTATTCTTATAAATCTAATCATATCACTGCAAAACAATGTGGGCTTTGGATGTAGCTGTTGCCAAGATCATGTCTTGATCTAAAATCAACTCCTCTGAATACCACATATGAGTGCATGTTTGCATTGAAATGTAACCATTTGGAAAGGAGATTAAAATAGAATTTGAGACACGCAAAGATCTTTGGGCCAGTTCATTTCAAGACAACCAACTTTTCAATGACATGATCTATCCAGCTCAATAAACAAAACCAAAAATTTGAAACCACCAAGATCCACTTGTTAGATTACTGTCTTGATGTTGTATATTTAAATGCTGATGCAATTATGCTAATCTTGTATGTAATTGGTTTGCAGCTTGATATAGCCAACAATTCTGCTCAAAAGGTGTGGCAAGAAGTGGAATTTGTCTTTGGTAAAGACTTGCTAAATCATCAACTCTTCCAATGCTGTTTCCCTCTCCTATAAATGTTACTTATATGGATATAAGTACATTTATGGAGCTTTTTGGGTCTATGCAATTATAGCCTCAAATTTGGATAGTCACATAACTCACGGTTGTCTATAAACAATGTTCCATCTAGCAGAAAAGAAATGACTGACTATAGGACTAATCCTGAAATTCTTGAGGATAAGTATGTGTTCTGTAGTTGGTTTGAAACTTTCTAACAGCCAGGGTTGACATCAATTTGGTGGCAAGCAGTATATAAACCTTTAACGTTAATGGCTGAAGGAATTTATCCATATGAATATGATAATTATGTGAGAATTTTAATGCACTTTTGTTTCCATTATACATTGACTTGTTCTTTAGTTAATTCTAAAACCAATGGAGACAGATTTTGCATACCTCTTGGTGTCCCTCCTTGTACATGTTTTATCCTCTTTTTTTCTTCTGATGCTTCATTGAATTTCCATTTATCATTCATAAAATATAATCTGTGAATGATGAAACATGACATGCATTGCTCATGATGAATATGAGTTCATAAAGATGTAAATTCTTATCATAAAAATTGGTTTTCTTGACCATTTGTCATTCCAATCTTGATGGTCAAATAATTGATACCTCGGACTATCTACTAGTTAGATTTTGCAGGGTGTCAATTGAAAGTTGGATATTAACTTGTCCAAGGTCAACCACTTATTAGCTCTACAATTTTGTTGTGTGAATTCAATCTTGCTATTTTGTAGTGGCTTATGATGTGAGTTTGAATCATGTCTTTGGAGTTCATGGATTGCCTTTTGTACTTCAGGGTGGATCTATGTTGTGGAAATGGCTCTAAAAATCTATGCATATGGATTTGAGAACTATTGGAGGGATGGTCAAAATCGCTTTGATTTTGTGATCACTTTGGTTATAGGTAATTACTTTATATAATCTTTCCCAGCAGCCTATGTCAATTATTTTCTTTCTTTAATGCAATTAATTTGAATGCATGAAAATTATTTCTCACCCTATTATTCTGTGAATTCTAATGGTGATTCATTGCTACTATTTTTAGTAACTGTAATTTCTTTTGCATCTCAATAAAAAAAAAAATCAGTAGTTTGTTTTTGTATATTATTTTCAATATGTTGTGTAAAGGATGACCTACGAGTGAACTAATGACCATACATGAGGATCTGGTTGTGTTGCTTTGTTAATGTTCCCAAACTACTACTCTTGAAAAGAAAAAAAGATTTTGTATTTAATAATTATAGTTCGGGGAAATTCGAGAAACCTGCTCACTGTTTTCCGGAGAATTTTGTTTTGATATGCCTGTTTGCCATTGATTCAAATGTTCTAAGTAGAGAAACTAAACTATTTTGTTTGACAGGAATATTTCATTTTACGCTGCACCATAATGCCATGAAAATGATTTTTGTGTTTGCAGTTATCGGAGAGACTGTAACTTTTGCATCTCCTAATGAGCTGACTTTTCTTTCAAATGGAGAATGGTATGAACTATATATATATATATATATATATATATATATATTCTTATTAATGGATTATTATTATTATTTTGTGTAAAGTGATTTTTCTAAGTTGTGCCACTATTTTTCATTTTTCCTCTATTTTTCAAAAATTATTATTTTATTATTATTTGGTCTACTAGCTAGATTACACCTTCGGGGGATGGGGGATGGGGAAGGGTGGGGATATCACTTCTTATCCACTTATTTCCCCTCTGATCTTAAGTGTGAGCAGAATTTGAGCAAAAGTCTATTGGGAGGATTGCCCAGCACTTTTACCTACAAACTTAGCTGGCATCTACAGTTAGAGCATACAAATGAAGTAGGGTGACATCAGTGAGGGATGGGGGGGGGGGGTTTTGTCTAACTTGGGTGGTATTTCTTCCATATTCCAGCCCTTGCAACCCTTATTTCTGTTTACTTTGTGCTAAAGCTCGCCTACATTAATGCACATGCAGCTGGACATTCTGAACCTCCTGCAGGATCCTTTCTGTTATTCACCATAAAATAAATAGCATTGGGGATTGCTCTGCAGCAACCACGCAATCACCCAGAACAGTATGCTAAGTTTTCCTCGTGTAGATCATTCTTAGCCCTTGCAGAGAATTGGATAAAGCAATAAGCTCTTATTTCCTGCAGTTTGGTTATGCTTAGATTACTTAAAGAAATAGTTCTGGCATTATATATGACAGTAATATTAAACTGCCCATCCTTGCCAAGGCCCACTTTCAGCAAGTTTCACATTGTTATTGAATGTGATTTTTAACATATTTTGCCTTTACAAGCTCATTGTTGACATTTTTCGTGTATTGTGAATATAATTCCATCATTGAACTCAAAATCAAAGCACGATTTTGTTTTTCAACATCTCCACTCACTATAGTGTTGTTAAACAATAGTTTTCTAATAGGAGAATGGAAGCTTGATATGCATAGATATTCTTTCTTCTATTTATGATGTATCTTCATCTTCTTTTTTGTTTGCAGGATTCGTTACCTCCTCATTGCAAGATTGTTAAGATTAATAAGGATCTTGATGTATGTTAGAAGTTACCGGGCTTTTGTTGCCACATTTTTAACCCTCATACCAAGTCTGATGCCTTATCTGGGCACAATATTTTGCGTCATGTGTATTTATTGCTCTCTTGGTATTCAGGTACATTGGATGCTCTGTTTTCTTGTCATATTGCAATTAAATTCTGCTGTTGTCGATATTTCTGTTTCAATTTATGCTTTTTGGTAGCAGGAAAGTGAAAAGAAACTTCTAGTTCATAGTAAATTGATTCCTTCAGAAATGATCCCCTTTCTTTTTAGATGAAGCATAGTGCTGTTTTGCCCAAAAACTGCTAACAATAAAAAATACAGTATGGATTTTTTATTTTTATTTTTTGTTATATTGGGAAGTATTGGTACATTCATGCATATGTGATTGATTTAATTTTTTCGTAAGGAAAAGATGTCATTTGTGGCCTCACTACTCTTTGGCTGGTTATTGGTGTAATCTGCAAATTGTGATATCTTGGATTGGCATGTCTTCAAGATAGCCTGCAGTATTTGTATTAACTATACTGGATTATATTCTCTTTTTTACTATGATTATTGTTATAAAATCTCTACTTGTTTAAACTTGTAGATCTTTGGCGGGCTTGTCAATGCCGGGAACCTCGATTTGGAAGGAACAGGTCTTGCTGAAGATGAGTATCCTTTAATCATAATGGATTAGAGCCTGCTGTAAGCCCCGTTTTACTTTTTCCCTCTAGAGGTAGCCTCTGATCTGTGGGTGGTGCCTTTTAAATTGATTTCATATCTTGTTATGGCTTTATGATTAGGGTAAGCCACTAGTTTCTCAAAAATCAATTTCCTTGACAAAATAAGTTATTTGCTTTTCAATTTTAATGACTATCCAAATGGAATGGTGACACTTTTTAATCTGCTCGTTATGGGAAATTGGCACGAGTGGATGCAGGTAAATACTGCCTTTTGCCTTCTACATTTATATTTTTTTCAATTTCACTGTTGTTTTTTAGTAAGGTGCAGAACATTCTATTTCACATGCCCTTTTGTTATGGATTCCTTTGAAAAAATAACAAAATAATATCTGGTATCTTGCATGTAAACTTGTAATTGTCACTTAAGGAATGATTATTTCTGCCCATAAAAACAGAAGTTTTGGTGCCAGCAGGATATCACTCTTGAAACCCTAACCACATCAAAGCAGTCCCAATAGAGATCACAAGATAGCGTTTATCAGCAAAATACATAATGAAAAATCATTTATCAGCTTGAGTGGCTTTCTAATTTCAGTAACTTGCAAATGTATTTTAACATGTTGTTTGGTGGGAAGCTGTTTCCCATGGAACTGGAGAGAGTCAGAAAGATATGTTGAGACAAAGCTGGTGTGGTCAAATATTAAGCATGATAAACTTTGGAAAATCTTATTGTTGTCCACTCTCTTTTGTATATGATGCATGTGCAATCATGTACACATTTATAAATGCTGTCATGTCATTTCCTCCATATCCTATCAAATTTTCATTCTTGTAAATGAGAATACTGTCTCATTTCATGATTTTCCTGGCGAATAATTTATGAATTTATTAAAGGAAAGACAGGGGATCATACACATTTTACACAATCTGCTTTCTTTCTAAATTTGAAGCGAACAATGGATTCAATATTATTAGCTGATGTTTGCTTTGTATGCAACATAATGAATGTGTCATAAATTTCCAAAAACAACTACTGAACTATGTATATTGCATGCAAGAGACATCAGGCTGTTGGTAACACTCAACAACGCTATAAGAAAAAATGTTTACCTGTTTTACCGTTTACAGTCTTCGATCTTATAACTGTGGTTAAAAACCCTAATCACTTGTACTTACTATTTCAGAGTTACAAGGATTTGACTGGAACTTACTGGAGCCTTGCATACTTCATCAGCTTCTACCTAGTAACAGTTCTATTGCTTTTGAATTTGGTAAGTTCTATTTGTTGCTGCAGCACTTTTTATTGAATTTGCTGAAACTCAAAACCTGTAGAGGTCAATCTGTCAAATACAACACAAATAATGGAAAACCACGTGTAGCCTTCCACTTCTTTGCCTTATCAATGATAATTTGATAGGAAGGATATTCTATTTCCAGTCAGATGTATGATCCATGAATCATTGAAAGTTCATAGAACGAAGTTATGGGACTATTGGTTGACAGTTTTTTGCATTTTGTATTCTTATGCTCATTCTGATCAATCCTATATTATTGTGGAGAGGAAGCATCTATGATTTCATCTGCATAAAGGCAATCTGTTCTGGTCATTATTGCTACCGAAATCAACCTCAAATTGGCAGACTTCTGAATAGCATGTCCCATTGCACTTAGTCCTTTCAGTTTTAATGCTTTTCTCTGTGATGTAGCTTTCTTTCCTGCATACCATCCCGTTTCTAGTGAACTGGTCAGATAACAAATGCATCATAATCTGCAATAGATGGTCAGTGTTTTCACTGTTCAGTGAGCCTGGTAACACTGACTGGCTATTCCAGAAATATCTAAGAAATGGTGGTGACCCTATAACTTAATCATCTGAATGATAATAAGCTGGATTTAATTGATCATTGATTGGTATTATCAGGTGTTCTGTGATGAAATTAAAATGCATAGGAGAACTCAGCTTCGTTAGTTGCTATTTGGTTTTATTTATATTAGATAATGAAGTGCAGAGTTTTCTAGATAACAAGAATTTTGGAACTTTATGTATCTCATTCCACTCATGTTATTATTGGCCTTTATGACTGGATTACTAAATACATGGCATTTTTTAGTTAAGGGCAAAAGCTATTGTAAAATGCAAAACATCATTTTCTTGTTTTTAATGTTTCAGGTTATGGCTTTTGTCCTGGAGGGATTCTTTGCTGAAATGGAACTTGAGACAGCAGAAAAATGTGAAGCAGAGGACAAGGTTGGTACCTTTTTAAACTATGAGCTTTTAATTTACATGCGTCGGTTGTTTTCTCAAAATATATTTATTTGCTTATAAGCAAAAGGAAAAAATGCTACCGATATTAGTTTGTTTCATTGTTCTTCCCATTATTCCGATATTAGTTTGTTTCATTGTTCTTCCCATTACTATAGGCTCTACCACACAATCTTTATAACTTGAAAATTTTAATTCAAAATTTTTAGTATAAACGATTTAATTTCCTTTTCTCTTCTAATATGAATCTGTTTTTTTTTCCTTAAATTAAATATTAATGATTTTTTTTTTTTCATTCTATTGAATTTATCTAGTGATCCTTTGGCTCTTTTTTTTTCCATATTTTAACCACCTCATTTCTTTAATTAATACTTCAATGATCTTGAAATTTACTCTCTTTTGCCTCTGTCTCTATTTTGATTGATTTGCTTTTTCCTTCGCGCAAGGGCAGGTAGTAACCCCTTGTTTGTTTTTCACTTTAAATCCACCTAACTATTTCTCTTTTACTCATTTTTTTGTGTTTAATCTTTTTCAATTTTAAATGATAGTTTGATAGTGATGCAAGCTAAATATTCTAGTTTACATTGGAAAGAAGTTCTCACTCTTCAACATTAGAAAGTAGATTCAGGTTTCAGATACCATAAGATTTTTGTTACATTTACTGAATGCTAATTGTGGCTTTGATTTACTGGTTGATCTTGTTTCTCAAATTTTCCATTGCTCATACCTGATTTTTTGGGTTAAATGTAGTATTGAGCTATTGGATTTATCCCCAGTTTGTATTTGTTGCAATAGATTAACTACTGAATTTAAATGATATTCTTTTGCCTTCTCAATGTAGGAAGGAAGCAACTCAAAATCCCGACGCCGATCTGTTGGGTATGTGCTGCTAGCTAGTCATTTCTTTCAATCTAGATGTTGAGTGCTGACAATAATCTGAACTTATTTTGGTTGGTGCAGCACAAAAACTCGCAGTCAAAGGGTTGATAATCTTCTGCATCATATGTTAAGTGCGGAGCTGGAAAAACCAGAATGCTCCAATGCATAAATGGTTTCTTTCACAGTTCTGGTTAGCATATTAATAAATCTCTCTTTCAAGTTTAAATTATGTTAGCCCAAAGATGCAAGTACGTGAAAACCTTCTTCATTTTCGAAATCATTGTTCAATCATGAACTTCTAGTGAGGTGCAAAGTTGTCAAAACCAAACTGGACCGGCCAGTTCAACCAGGCTACACGTGAACCAGCCAAGGCTCCAGTTTGGTTAGAACAAAAACCCTTAGTTGGTCAAAACCTGTCAACAAGCTGACCTGACGGGTTAGCAGCTATGCCGTCTATCAAGAGTGGTTTTGCACGGTTGAACTGTACTTGTAAAAGATGACACTCAGGTCATTAATACCACTGGACCAAAATTTCAATAGGATACATTGATGCCATGCGAGCATTATCCCATCATATATGCCAATCCTTTTCTTTTTTATTTCTAAGAATGCATGATTATACAAATCTCTCCTTTTCCTTTTGATAGTATGATACATTAAAGTACTAGTGCTTCTTTTTTTTTGGCAATTTCAACAGGATTTCTAGCATTTTAACTAGGAAAAGGTGGAGAGAGTTTTCCTTCCTTCTGAACTCAAGCTAGTCTATAATCTGAACGTTGTTTGGAGGAATTCTCAGAGGAGCTCGGCCATTCTTTAATCAACATGACGTGTTAATTCTGTGTTTAGGAACAATGTAATCTTGAAGCTGCTCTGGTCTATTATGGTACACAAAGATTTGTCATTGTAAAAGATGCACGTCTCCTAAAGCTCTTTTGCTTTAAATTTTCTTTTGTTTTTGCTCTTTTCACACAAACAATCTGATTGTAATATGAATCTTTTCCAACATGTTTATTAATTTAAAGAAGTAATAGGTTTTGCTGTATTTGGTTCAGATTCTTCCACAATTTTTCCTCTGAAATGAAATAAAAAATTAATGAAGTTAAATTTATTTTCTTGGTGGTGGAAGCATCACTCACTAGTGCCTCGTGGACTTTATTCTGCAAGAATTGTTCTCATAGCAGTACGTTTGATTAAGTTCTGCACTTTATTATTTACTAGACCAATGTCTCATGACATGAATATATATATCGGCATCAGTAAATAAAAATAAGGAGATATGGAAAGATTTGCATCTGCTTTAAAGAGCAGGATGCAATTGAGCCAACTTGAAGTCTTCCATTCTATTTATTGTTTAAGATCTTGTGGCTATTGGACTTGAGAATTTAGAGGCACTAACATGTCCTAGACCTTATCTAGGGTTGCTTTCCGGTCGATTATCTGCTTTGAAAATGAAGTCCACGGAGAGAGAGAGGGCTTTAATAGCAGTATATAAACTCTGGAACGACATAAAAATAAAATGTAGGAGAGGAAAAGGAAGATGAGAAGCATGAAGGGAGAAGTAGAGCTCAACGTTCCTGCAGAGAAAGCTTGGGAGATGTACAGAGACAATGAGATCATTAGCAAAATCAATCCTGAAATGCTTGCCCTTGCTGAATACATCGAAGGAGACGGCAGCCCTGGAAGTCTCAGGCTCTTCAGGCTGGGACCTGGTATTTTCTCTCTTGCAACCTCTCTTCTTAAGATATCATGCCACCACATTAACTTACCACTTCTTCACTTTGTTTCACGCAGCTGTAAACAGCTACGTGAAGGAATCCACGCAGAAGATAGAGAAGGTAGAGATTGGAAGGTCTGTCACATATCGCGTTGTTGGGGGTGACCTTAGGGACATGTATGATCCTTATAGGGTTACGTTTTCATTTTTTCCAGTGGAAGGAAAGGAGGAGGAGAAATGTATTGCTGAATGGAAGGCTGACTATGAGCTACTGAATTCATCAACGCCTCCCCCAGACAAAGCAAGGGATGCTGCCCTAGGTTTCCTCAAGTCGTTTGACAAGTTGGAGCCAAGCTATTAAGTGATGTGAGATGTTCTATGTATGAACACCAAACTACATACTTTACATGCTATTTATGCATGAATATTGTGTTCTATGAGATAAGTGTGGTGTGCATCATCATGTAAACAGAAACTTATGTGACAAAGTGTATGGACTTCGTCTACTCTTTAGTGATCTCTTGTCATGATTCTACCCTTCCTTATAATTACCTCAGCAATGGAAGTGCAAGGGCTCATAACATGTCTACAGACATGATCAATATCTCCTTGACAATTTGACAAGTGTTCATTTTATTCTTGTTCTTCCTCTTATTACATGACAATAAAATGGTATTCTCTTTGCTGTGACATGTTCTTATTTGTAAGGAATTCTGTTATCACAACCTGACCTTGGAGTTAGAAGTTAGCCGACAAGATGAGAAATAAACATGACAGGAGCTTATCACTGTCCAGTAATATAGATTATAGACCGGAAAATTAGTAAATATACGTTGGAGTTGAAATTATACTGCCATGCCTATATGTCGTTCTGCCATATCAACACAGCCCTAGAGTCATGGATTTGGTCCAACCAGATTTGACAAGATTGTGATAACAATACAGCTACCCTCCTTCCTGTGCTGTCAGCTTTGTCAATCTATCTAAGATTAGTGAAGTTATCAGGTCATTATCGTTTTCTTCCCACTCTGGCTTTTACCTTTTTTTAACTTCAATAAGAATCCAAGGCTGTATC
>Ga0307507_10007328_pt1 | contig 16125 bp, 10 predicted proteins | sample 7_EM_MG_FD_207223 | JGI IMG/M metagenome (GOLD analysis project Ga0307507, IMG submission 207223) | Populus trichocarpa ectomycorrhiza microbial communities from riparian zone in the Pacific Northwest, United States - 7_EM | ecosystem: Host-associated > Plants > Roots > Unclassified | place... | reverse complement strand
TTCCCATCGATACCCAAACCCAACAAAGAAACCTTCCAAAGGTTTACTTAAACAAACCTGGGCGAATGTACTTAACAAAATAGAAAGTGCGGGCTAGCCCTAAACACACCAGCCCAACCGCAACCCCACCCAAAGTTGAAGAATGCATGCCATGATAATAGGCCAGTGGGATCTCTCATATGGCTATTTTACAATAGTTAGATAATAATATTATGACAGAAAAAACTAAGCACAGATTCCGGCTTTTTATGTCCTGGCCAGTACTAACTACGGCTCGCTCTCTCACACAATGTCCACCAATCAGCATCTGTCCAGGTAGCCTGGAAAGCTAACTATGGCTTTTACAAAACATAATTGGTATCACCAGAGCGTTTTTAAGCTCCCACCACCGGCAGTGATCCACATATTACATTATAAAGTTCACCCCAGGATACCCCTACCATTTCCATAAGAGTTCTGCCTCAGAGTTTGAGGTAAAGAAAATGCAGAGCCACCACAAGAATTCATATAGTCACTAGCAAGCATGAGGTATCAGCAGGTGTCTGGCGGCACGGTCCCCCCACCTTGATAATACCATAAAAGCTTGTTAAGCACACCATTCCCTAAAGATAAAACGCCCCTGGAAGGAGTTGTGTTTCCCGGCTCGATCTCATTGTACTGTACACTAGCTGGATCCAGGGCTGGCTTAGCTAGTATAAAACATATTGAATTAATTTAGATCTCATTGACTACTCGAGTACTCATTATCCTACCCTGCTAAGCCTATTGTGGTTTAGTGCAATGGTTTCCGCCGCGTTATCCGACGGCGGTTCTAACGAGTTCTTCCGACATTGCACTGTAAAATCTCCCGAAATCCATTCTCACATCAGCGGGAACCGACCTGTCAGCCCAGGACTGGTCGCTTAGTTCAAAAATTTAGCAGAATTGAGAACACCAGTTAATGAAATCCAACGCCTCCTAAGGGCTGATTTTATGCTGTTAGGTAAACGCTAATCCTTCTTAGGAGTTCTCAGAGCTGACGGAGATGGTGGGTTTCACGAGATTCCATGGAATTCTTACTCCTAAAAATCCAAGAGCGTCTCCCCTAATCCTTTAGAAGGTGCATAGACCCCTACTATAATTAAGTTACCAATGCTTGTGCCCCGCATGCTGGGAAGAAAAAAGCAAAGAAACCCGTAAAGCTTGATCCTGAAAACCAACCTTAAGTGAAGTTACGATGGCGCTAGATTTCCCAAAGCCTAAACTCCCAATTGTACGTTACACTATCAAAAACTCATGCCGGTGACACCTCTTTCCGTAGGTAGAGGCATTCAGCTCACAAACTAAATGCCTCTAGCTACAGAGCCTATGAAATTCGCTATCCTGGAGTCAAGATATCTTGGCCCCGGACCAGTAAGGCAGCAGAATCGGACCTCAGGGAGCCCTTCTCATAGCCCATCTTATTTAAAAAGGAGGGCCAGTCAACCGCGACCTATTCCCTACGCCAGAATACTAAGAAATACATTTCCAAACTAGACTAGAATTAACACACCCTAGCATAGAGGTAATGAATTCCATCACATTCCAGAATATTGGGCTGAAGGGTGTTAGAAGTATCACCAGATGCGAGCGCGAAAGGAATCATGAGGAACGAGAAGTTGTAGTTTAAGAGCGAGAATAACAAGGGAAGGAAAGCCGGAGGGGGCAGAAGGGAACACAAGAGCGGCAGGAGGCGGAAGGACAAGAGGGTAACTTTGATGTAAGCTAGCATGCGGGGGGTGCGGCGGCATTTTATATTAGACAGGCAATCACCAGTTCCAGCAGGGGGCAGGGGTGTTGGATATCATGGGTTGTTCACTGAAGTTTAGTCATATGGTTGACTTGGTTGTCATTGGTTACAGGGCTCGCTTGTCTTCTTTGCGCTCTCTTCTATTTCGCTCTCTTTTCTCTTCTCTCCTCTCAACAAGTCCTTTTCTACATAGTGAACAAAGAAAACGAAACTAGTCTTAACACGACTCTCATTTGACCTTTAATTTCTCTCTTGTTCTCACATTCAGTAAAGCTCTTCTTGCACTATCCGTACCCATCAAGCGGCTGTGCAACCCCTTCATTCCGCTCACCGCTTAGAGTGCTCGGCTCGCCACTGACCATTTCCAGCAAGGGGCCATGCATCGAGTGATTCACAGTGAAGCATCCATGTCTCACTAGCTGCTGGCAGTACCGAAAGTGGGGTAGGAGAGAGCAGGCGAAAGCCTGGGCTACTTTGAGCCATAATTATTCAACTATCCTGAGCTAAGTATTCAATCCTCATAGGTAGAAAAACGAAAGAGCCTTCTCATACACAAGGATTTTGGGGAAAGATTCGGGAAATGTTTTTCACTTCAATCCCATGGTATAGAGAGGCATCAGATTTTATGAATCTTGAGTTAGTTGTCAAGACACCTGTATCGTACGTACCTGTTGAGAACTATCAGGAATTGAAGTAGGCAAGCGAAGCGAGCAGTATCACGAGATTCAGTAAAGTGAGAAAGCCGGCGAATGACTTGTATTGCTTAGTTAACTTGAGAGTGAAAATTAAGAGAAAAGAAGAAGAAAGGAACAAACAAGAAGGAGAAAGGAAACGAAGTGTTGAGAGGGGAGGGGATGACGCAAGTGGTCACGAGGTGTCACTCGTGACTGCAGTAACGGAGAAAGCAACAATACAACCGTGACTGTAACAACAGTTTCCAACAGTACCGCATGGGAAAGCCACACCGAAACTAACTCATCTACTTCAGGTCGGGGCCATCCTAGATAGTCTATAATAATTCCGGAAAATCATATGCACCCGGTAAGAAATATTATCGGGACACGGGGATCAAAAATTTGTATGGCAAATTATCTGTCATGTCTTACCTACCGTACTCGGCGTTGCCGCTCTTCCAACTTCCTCTGCTGCAGTTAATAGGATACTTTGCTGCCTGAATCAATTGGATTAGTACGAGCATTAGTACCACCTTTCCAAAGACCACTCGAGAGAATAATTATTTACCCCCAGTACCACATCAGGTATTCATGCCATATTCAGACTAACTGCCCACCCTGAAGATCTTCGGGAGAAGAGGAGGAAACTAAGATTTTTTTTCAGAACGCTGTGGTTTGTTTTGCGGAGCGCTCTGCCTTTCTGCCATGGCTATCTTCTACATGTAAAATTGCACGTTTTGCAGCGGCTAACACTGCGTACCCCTCATTCACCCTGTAGTACCAAATCCTCATTCGCTCTCCCCGATGGACCATGATGTCGCCAAATATTCCTTATACCGGTAACAGCCGATGGATGGCCCATGAGCAGATCACTGTCACACCATCTCCAGCCCCTCCAAAGCTAATACGAATACCAGTACCATAAAATCCCTTGAAATCCACTATCAGATCACTATCCGAAATTAGCCCGTCAGCCTAGGATAGGCTTAGTTTGCTAAGTTAATAGAATTGCGAAAAGCAGTTAATGAGATCCAACACGTCCCGTGAGATGATCTTATACTAAGTCAGGAAAGCACTAATCCTTCTCTAAAGCTCTTGTCTTTGAATCCGGAGATTACAGGGCTAACGTAAGTGGTGGATTTCAAGAGATTTTACTGAACGAGTACAAGCACAGCGGGGAGTATCGGCGTATCATGTCAGCAACCTCGCTTGACTCTCGGTTGCTCCGAGGGAGCGGAGACGATCCCGGCCAACCCGCCGACCCGCTGTCTACAGTACTCGTATATGATCCTTACGCCCCAATATATCACGGCCGAGCGAGATAAACTTCAAGGCACCCTCCCACTGGAGATCCCGCGATGTGCTACGGGTACCGCGGGGGCTCGAGCAGCGGAACTGCGCCTCGTGTTGTTGGAGTTACCTTCTCTAGTAAGGCCGGTGTTTCCTTTGTTTTTTATGTCCCTTAGAGGGGGCTGAGCAGCACTTTTTTGCTGTGGGTTTCACCCCTTTTCTGAAGTGGGTAATTCTCGACTACATAGCACACAGTCCTACTGTTTGAGTTTCTCTAGTGGTAGGCATAATGTACTAACACCACAGGGATTAAAAATTTCCAACCAAGCATGGCAATTATCCGTGAATTTAACCCAAATGTTCGGGCGATTCAAGAAGTTACAGACATATAACCCGAACATTTGAGACTGAATTTTGTATGGGCGGCTAGATACGCATAGACAATTTGCCAGGCAAAATTTTTATCCCTACGTTCGAATTCTCTACCGGTATGCCTATAACCCGATTAGATGCTTGTAGATAAGATCCTTCAAGTTTCACGGGGTAGCCCGGTATCTTACGTGCATGATGCGGGGTATTGCGACTTTAAATACCCCAGACAATCTGAGGGAAGTGGAAAAAACGATTCCCCCTGTCTTAGACGTACACTTGGACGTTTTAACCTAATCGAGTGAAGACCTCCGGATTTTTTGTTGGTACCGGCACCGTAAAAAGTCGTGTTGTCCACTATCCACCATTTCTAACTAATATTCGCAATTCTATTAATCCATCAAACTAAATCCATAGAGGGCTGGGATTGATGGAGATTACCGGTAGAGGCCAGGCGATGGGTTCCAACCCACTCAAGGCACTCGGGCTTGACCGTGTGAAAAAAGCGCTAATCCTTCCTAGGGGTTCTTGCCTCTGAACACGGGGGTAGACACCAGGCAGAGGTAGTAGATAACACGAGTTTTCAGGGTATTCCTGATAGGCCGCTGGTTCCTGGGGTCGAGCACCACCTTTCAGACGGGGTTTTGGCCAAGGTGGTCTTTTTTCTTTTTGTTTGGCCGGTCATCACTATGATACGTACGTTTGTCTAGGTCCCGAGGGGGCGCTTTTTTTTCTTTTTCCCAACAGTGCTCGAATTGCCGGGACTTTTACAGCTGCAATAGCAGGCCCCGCGCAACTGCCGGTAAGAACAATGGTCAGTCTAACGAGCTCCATAGACGAGAGCACAGCACCGTAAGAACTGCTAGGTAGTCCGAAATTTCCTCCCCTAAAAAGGGGGCGAAAAACACACCGAAAATCTACCTCTCTGAGACAAAAAAGGAAAAAGAAAACAGCAGACCTTACTAAGAGAGGCAACTCCAACGTCCTAGCATCACCGTTGATTCGAGTTCTTAAGTTAAGGCACAGCCTTTAATGGGGGCACGACGAAAACTGGCGGGTGACAAACGGGGATATTGGGCAGGCAAACAAGTGAGTAGAGTAAGAAAAAAAATACTTGCCAGCCACTGATCCCTGTTCATCACCTACCAGTTTTTCGTAGTACCCCATCAAAGGCTGTAGATTGATGGTGCCGCGGGGGGAGGTGGTACCCCCCCACTTCGTTTTTTCTTTCATTGGCAAGAGGTAGTCAACTAGACTATTTTGGGGCCTAGAGCCACAATAGATTCGACATTTGCTTATGGTCAGGGGGGTTACACACACATCCCCCACCAGTATGGGTTTCTGGCGCCATCAAGCCAGGGAGATGCACGCATAACTAATCCTAAGGGATTGCGGAAATAGCCGGTTGGGTCGTGACACAGGATTCCGGAGTTCTGATCGGAGAGTTTTAGTGCTCGAGCCAATCAATTCCTGTGTTCCTTGCCCCTGTTTTCCACTTTCTTTGCCGTAGGCTGTACCCCAGGGCATGTTTTTCGGCCATAAAGAGCTTCCTATAGGGGTCTACTTACTAGAGCATAAAAGATTTAGCAGAGTAAAGAGTGAATGATTGGTCCTGCGAAGAAGCATGTTGGTTTTATGCTCTAAATATGATGGCGGGTGGGAGATCACCACGGAAAGAGTGAGGAGGATTATGATACCAATAGGGGATTTTTTTTTTAACAGCGCTTCGGGGCTAATAAGAAATCCCAGCCTCAAAAACTCCTGAGGCGCCTCAATAAACTTTATTCCAGTTTTGTCTATCCCTAGATATGATAGCAAATAAACTAGAGGCTCAGAAAATTGGGAGGGATTCCAAAAATATTAACTTTTGGGCGGGGGAAGAGGTTTAAAGTTAGGTGTAGTGAGACCCAAATTCCGTTCCCGTTATTGATTGTTGAAGTTGCCAAGAGGCAAGTTAACCGCATTAGAACACCTGCTGACATAAATCATTGAGCAAATCCATGTCGCTAGGGCTCTGCTTTAAGGTTTCCCCCACCATACTTGGCAATTCATAGACTATTCGGACGCCCTAGGTTCGATTATTTAGGCACAAAGATGGACATCTTGGCTCCGAGGCACCCGGAGGCTTTGCGTTGCCAGTACTCATGTAGCGCTCCCGCCCTTGTTGCGCCAAAGCACCACTTTTGATTTAAGGCGCCGAGTCATTTAGCAAATAGTAAATACCGTAAATCCTCCTAAGTTATAATCTGCCATCAGATTATCAGCAGGAATTGCGGCGTCGGCCCGCGATAGGTTTAGTTTGACAGATTATTGGAATTGCGAATAGTGGGATCCAACACTCAATACGCTCAGGCGTTACCGCGCGAGGGAAACACGTACCGGTATCCTTCTTAGGGGGTTTTGTCCCTGAGTACCGAGATTAGAGGACTATACAAGATTATAGTGTATCATACAGGAATAGTTGACCAAATCATCTACTATACCTCAGATTCAGAATAAAGCAGAACATCATACCGCAGCCCAACAAATTTCGCGTTCTTTCACCATTGAAAAGAACCCACAGTACATGATTCACTTCACCGATGGTAGTAGACGACTGCACAAGGCTACCAGGCCGTAATACCTAGATACGGTGCAGTCCCCGCACGAAACTGGGCGGATGACGAACAAGGGTCAATAATAAGCAAATTTTTGTTATCCGACGACTTTAAAGGGTTCACTTTCTGCCCGCCGGTTAGCTTCACCCGCCCAGTTTCGTCGTGTCCCAGCGTAGACCGTAGGGGTAAATGTTTTAGCATGTTGGAATTCTCTTTTTTAGCTAACTTATGGGATAGGAAAATGTCGCAACCTTAAGCTTTAAGGTAATAGGTCGAAAGGAATGTGTCTAGCGCCTTGTTCGTAGAAGCAACTACAACGTCTAGCACACTTATTTCCAACCCCAGTTATCACGGCAGTTGAACTATTGTCCTCTCATTCTCCTTGATTGGCTTTTTCTTTCTTACTTCCTTTTTCTCCTTTGCTTTTTCTTTGCTTCTTTTTTCTCGTTTTCGCGAACTACCGACATCCCGCTTGGCCGAATCCAGGCCACTTTTAGAGCCGAGTGACAGTTGTTTCGCTATGTCTTATCCATTGATCGAAAGGGGAAATTCTGGACGTCCTAGAGCGATTCTTGACAGCTCCGGTTTTTTGCGGCAGGGTAGAAGTGCGTAGTAGCAGGGGGCCAAAAATGAAGCCTCATAAATTGGATCTCTCTTTTACAGCAAAGAAAGTTGGTTATTGTAAATTTCCTAAACATTGCGAGGGGAGCTCGGATCCCCCCGGAGACCTTTTTTCTTTTCTTTTCCAAGCTCGACTGCGCAACAGCGCCCACCAGGGCAGATGAAAGCCCAGCTCCGGAGAACCAGACACCTTCGAACCAGGTTAATTAAACAGAAGCTCTGGAAAAGGAAAGAAAAAAAGGATTTGCAACCTTTTTGCTGCAGAATATGAACGCAAGCGTCTACTAGGTGTAGGTGGGGCCGTGTGGCTGGTGATAAGCGCGATATACGCGCACGGAACTGACGAAACGGGAAAACAGAAGGCCATGGGTATTTTGATTGGATCAGGATAAGCGCGCAAAAGCAATATCACCGGGCGAATGGGGTTAGAATACGTGAAAACATGCATGCAGAAAGCCAATGTCAAGCTCTACCACTTAGACTCGGGGATAGAGAATGACAATCCTAGAAGGCTACAAACTGTGCGGGGGCTGTGGTGGTGGTGAAAACCTTTCAGAGCTGACTTGATAATATTTGTACAACGCGCCCGCAGATGCGAATGGCCCAGGAGGGAGATCTGAATCCTATAAATGTTGGCCCTGACCCGGCATCACACTCTTTCAATTTCCTAAACCTTCTCTAAAACCCGTCTCAATATTCAACAAAATTTTTTCGATTCATTTTGGCAACCAAACCTACTCCAACTTAAACTACTGCAAAATGCCTACAAGTCATATCAACACTACTTCCCCCCCCATCCAAGGAGCGCCAACTACTTGCCCGAACTGCGGAACGTAAGGCCATAGCTCGTGGTTTTTTTAATGGAAAAGAACGTGTTCTAAATGACTGCTGCTGACAACACTCTGCCGTTCTCAGATACTTCACTGTGCCCTCCCTATATCCTGGGGGAGAGACGAATACAGTAACTCATACCTCACAGGTTGCAGATGTTAGTTTTCTCTTCGAGATCTTTCCTGATTATCCAATACTAATACTATCCCAAAGGGAACCGCTCCGAATCATCGTACAAATACCCACCAAGGAAACTCTATCTCCAAACACTACCGGAAACAGCAACCCCCAACCCCTCGCTGCAACCTGAGCCGCACTGATAGCGGAGCCAGCTGGACCTGTCCTCAATGCCCCCGGGCCTTCTTGTGTCATTTGCAAACTCTCTCTTTTGACCAAGCCTTTTCTACCAGTGGCAGTCAACAATCCCCTCAGCCGTCCGACAGGCTCCCAGGACTAGAACTCTCGCCCGAGAGCTTAGACACATTAGAAGACACACCGAACTATCTTACTGAACGATTCCTCGAAGAGAGTCAGGAGAATAATCTTTTGGTCAGAGTCGAGAGTTACAACTCGATTTGTTCTAACTCAAAAACCGGCACCCACTCGCTTCCGACTATTTAAAACCCCCTAGGTCAACGGTAGCAATATCAATTGGTATATTAGTTGTTGGAATCATCTCCGGGTAAGGGAGCGTGGGGATAGGGTTTGTTAAGATGTAAAGAGTTAATTTTACTTTGTCCTTCTACTTTTATTGACACTTATGCTTAATCTGTATGTTTTATTTACTCATTTTATTCCTGTGTTTCTATTTGCGAGTCTCCTCTAGGATTCCAAGGAATTTAGGTCTATGTGGGGAGTTGGGGCGGTTATGGTTTCGAGGGTTTCTAGTCATGTCTTTATTCTGAACGTATGAGAAACGGAGAAAGAAGGAGGATACTAGCCATGATGGAATGGATTCCAAACAGTTGATTGGGAAGCTACCGCTGACCGACACCCACCTCACCCATGTGACTACAAATAACGCCGCAAAGCCTTACTTGGTCAAATAAGCTTCCTGAATAACGCTCCAGCATCCGGGCTAGGCAAAATATCTTCCTAAAGACGTCAGCATAATATATTGTACTACCACTTAGCTCAAAAGCTACTAGCAGTGTATCACTTGATGGAAAGTGCGGGACTAATGCCCAAGAGTACCCTAGTTTAAAGATAAAATTAAATTAATTCCCTTGTTTTTTCGCTACCCTTCCTTTTCCACCTTTTCTTCTCTTATTTCCGGCAAGGACAGTAAGGCTCCGTCGTGAACTAGTGAGGCGGGCCGTGGGTTGCGAAGAAAGTGAAAAAAAAGGGCTTTGGCAGTACTGGTTTACTCCCGAATATCCCTCTTCTACAGGCTTCCAGCGAAAAAGGCCCAATAATATTTCCATCGTCATATCTTATCCCGTCCTCAATCATATACTCTGCTTGCTTGCTTGGTTGATATGTCTCCGTCACCAGGATTTGTTTCTATTATGTTCTGCAGGGGCGGTTTTGCAGCTACATACACAAATCAGAAGTCTTCTACTAGCGATAAATTGAAGGCCGGAAAAAGGCACTACTCTATTTTCTGAACTTTCGATAGCGAATTAATTAGCATCCTCTCTGCCATACTCGTTCATGACTGTTTCTAAACCTTCTACTGGGCAATATCACATAAACTACCTGAAATATCCCTAGATATGTGCACTTCGTGCACGGAGCACGATACTAGAATCAATCGAGTAGCGCTGTATATATTGATAAGGGGTCCATCTTGGTGTGCTCGAGTATAAGATTAAGTCTGGGGCATTACTATCGCCAACGTTGGCAGCCTTGGAGGCTTGGAGCTTGTCTTTTGGTCCGGGTAACCATCCTCCTATGTTAAGTTAATCATCGCTAGATTTCCACTGACTCCTAATTCGCCTCGTCGTCGTCTCTCCGCCCCCTTGAGGGTGCAATAACAACATACCCCTCAATAAGTCAGATAGGTACTAAATTATCAATGCAGGTAGTAGTAAAAGCCAAGTGATGACATTAGAGATCCCTAGGCCTGCTTGTAGGAGGGCAGCACCATCGATAGGGGGAAATCGCCTAGGGCGCTCAACTCTTGTCCTTCACCGATTATCACTATGAGGGGCCAAGTTTCCTAATTTGTACTAGTTTCCACGCAAATGCTCTGCCGTTCCGGAAGTCCGCCCAAACCTTGCTTACCTCCTATAATATCACGAGTAGACACCCATGTGTACCATATAGTCGCTTTGGAGCGGTGAGAGGACAAGAGTAGTCGAATGAGGTGTCCACCCAATTAGGGCCTTTTTTTCTTCATTAAACAGGATAACATTAAATTTTGACAATGATAAATTGAAGCCGTCACAATGAATCACGGATTTATAAAAGTGTATATTGATAATCGAGGATGTAGAAGTCGGAGTTATCCTGGATAATACTTTAAAAAATAGAACTTTCTCAAGAACTAACGCCCTCCCAAGTACCCTAACGCCTGTCCTACAAACCAGGTCAAAGCGAGAATTCAGATTTCCCCCAAAGTGACATGAGATCCCATATATTTCCAGAGTCCCCTGATGGCCTAAAAGGGAGAGAGAGGAGAGGAGACAGAAGCAAACTAGTACACCAAACCTTCCACCGCCATAGACATTAATTGAGCGATTTTGTAATTACACATTGAGTTTTTCTTTCCTCTCCTTCGCCGCCGCCTCGTGGCCTATCAAAAAGGAGGGAAAAAAGTGGGAACGTAGCAAGATACGGTATAATACGCAGAATGACGAAGCCAGAACAAGATGCAACAAATTGTGCAACCCCCTGTCAGCAACGCTACTTTAGTGTTAGCTATTACTAACCGCGAACGAAGTGTCTAAAGTAGCTTTTAGAGGACATACTCTATTTTCTCATGACGCCTTGCGGGCTTTCATTCGAGTAATAACGTCTGTGACTCAGACCCAATCCTAATCACAGAGGCTCACTCGGGTTCCAGTGACTGGGGCTGTGACAAAATATATCAGGCGCACACTTACGTGAAAAATCAGTTAAAAAGACAGACTTAGAGCGGCATGTATGAGTAGGCCAAGTGGCCGGAATCATTGGGGCACCCGACAGAGCCTCGGTGGGACAAGGTCCTCACGCGACAAACTACCTGCCTACCTACCTTGCAGGGACTAAAATCCGGGATAGCATCATTTCAGGGCTCTGCTTATTTCGTTGAGGAGACTGTGTGACCCTGCACCCTTAATACACAAAGGCCAACCCCAAGCTTTAGAACTAGACCAAACTTCTCCCGAAAATATTGGAGCTCCTCAAATAAATTCATAAATCCCTCACCGGACCCAAATGATGAAGCTGTTATCTGTATCTTGCCATGGGTTCAGATGAACTATGCGCCCAGACAGACCAGGGGCCGTGTCTGCCACCTAAAGTGGTCCGACCTTCGAGGCTTTGGGATGATAGGTAACCGGCTAGCTGGCTGGCTAAAGTCAGTCTTGCTATCAGCTTACTTGATAGGACCTGCACCATTCCCAGAGACTGTATGCCGAGAAGGAGTGTTCATCTTAGTTTCTCTAGCTGCCTCTCTACCAACCCCCACACGGCCCCTGGAAATATTTTTGGAACTCGGGTGGTCTGTGGCACTAAAACGGCCCTCGGAGACTCTCCTCTAATATACTGCTACAAGGCTGAAATTATAGAGGCAATTTTTATACCTAGGATGCATCTCATAAGTATGAGCAAGCTTGGCTTTCTCACTTGCGGGGGGTCCAACCAGCCAGGCTTCCCTACACCATACGACAAATGCGTCGCCGGTAGTAATTGACTTTGTTCCGCCCGAGCTTCACTTTATGCACCCCACGGGCCCTCAATAAAATTTTCTGCCCTACTGCCCCACATGCTCAATGAGGTTTTCACGTCTGGGTGGCGAGTCCAGTAAAACCTCGTCTCGAGCAAGTGGGCCACGAATGGCTGCAGGGGGTAGATGTGCCCGGAGGAGGCGCCAGGTGATGCATTCGTTTGCCTACGCCGGCCCAACAACCAATCAGTGGGCCAGAGAGGAAAAATCCAGCGCCATCTACCCATCCTAGAGCAGCAGCACCACAAGAGCACACATTATCCCACAACCCCAAGGCTACAAAGCCCCCACCAACCTAAGCCCGGGTGGGTATATCCGTATTCGGTGAATTCCTCATATCATACCTCCGAATTTTAAGCCCGAAGCAAGTACTCCCTTTCAACGCAAGGATATAGGATATACTATCCAGAAAAGCACACATGGCTTATCACACTCACGATATGAGGGCCGATTCGAATCGTAACCATATTCTGAATTTTTATTAAAATCAGGCATTGGCGAATTAGAAGCGGGGGACCACTCAGTTTCGGAAAAGCAATGATATATGACGGGTAATATTTCTGGAAGAAGGGGTAACCGAGACGGAATGAAGCCAAGAGATGCCAGCCCACTGCCCGCCGAAGAGAGAAATTTCGCCGGGTCAAGACTATCCCAACTCGCAGCGTATTAAGCACCCGGGTGCTGAAGCTCACAGTAGCCGAGCTGACATAGCAAAGACACCCCAGAGTTGAGATTTAAGGTGATCTTCTCAGAAACACCAGATATATCGTCACAAAAATTTCCCATTTCACCTTAGTCTCGACCAGATCAGGTCTGTAATTAGCCCTGATTACTGTAAGAATACACCACCCCAAAGCTCTTAGAAATAAGAATCAAGATAGATAAGAGAGGGTTTACACGCCAGCCAGACATCGTATGTTGTATGTCACCCCAATAAGAGTGGAAAGAAAATCATTCTCATCCTCACAATCTACATCATTTCCGTCCATACCGATTAGTGCTTAGTCCGGGACGCAGAACTAGCGTTAAAACGTTGTTGGCAGCTCGAGTGCCGGTAGAAGTACGCCAGCACTGCTTGACTGTAGCTCTGGTCGCGATAAACCTGCACACGCGGACATTGTTCAAGCTGGTTATTAAGCAACCCCTTAAGATTCTATTTTTATTTTTTTCAAGTTTGCGGGTAATCCCGGGCTCTTTGAAGATTTCTCCACCCAGCTTCCCGCAGGAGCCCAGGGGTAGAGGGTTTGCGGTTTGCCTATTAGTACTCGTATCATAGTGTTTTTTTCTCCCCGCGAATTGCTCGTGTTCTAGCCGGCCCCGGGGCTGTACGTTATGGCGCGCGGGCGGTATTCGAGACTTTCCAGTGCGTCTAGGGTAGGCGGATGGTTGCTAACCCTACTATACTCGAGTAATGCCGTCAAGGACGCATACCGGATCAGCGGTACGATACCTACCCACGCACTGATAAGATTAATTGAACCAGAAACTCACAAAGCCCATCTTGAATGACAAAATGCGCAGCCCCTTAAAGGAAAAAATAAAGATAATTTAGCCAAATTGGAAATAGAATGATGTGTCACCCCGGAAAATGTTTGTCTTGGCCTATTTTTGCCTACATTTTGCAGCCTGCCACTGGTTGAGGTTTCCATGCAGTGTCCAAGCTCCGAACCCAGGGATAACGGCCTTCCAGTTCGGATATCCAGGGTTTGAAATCGTAGATCGATGTAGCAGTTGTCTACCCGCATTTTTATGGCCCCCGAATCAAAAGCCTATTGGGACTAATCATTCAACTTGAAACCAAACGATTGCTTCACCCAATCACCAACAGGGCCACCACTCCCACAACACAACAGAGCCTTCCCCAGTCCGCACGAGACCCTCCCACCCCTCGCTGGCCAGATAGACCAATAGGAAATCACAAGCATTAAAACCACCTAGCCTTTCCGCGCACAAAGTGCGCTTCTCTTTACCTCGCATATTTTCCAGTCCTACCGTAGTCGTCTCTAAACATCGCTCCAAAGCAATCAAATATTCCGGAATAGTAGCGGGAATCCATAACTTCTTAACCTACAGTGCCACCCCCGAAACTAGAAACACATCCGTGTGAATATTGCGTGTCCAACGTCAGTGGAATCAAGCATAGCGACCTTGCAATACTACACGTTTTGTGAAACAGGGCTTCCACTACCAACAACAAGCAGGTCTCATCGTTTGATCGAAGATCTAATGCATGCACTGTGAGATCACCTCACCTTTCAAAACAAGTCAAAGCACAGCTCACAAAAATACTAGAGTACACCGTACTAAACCAGGAAATAAGCCCCAGCGGCCTCCCGAATTCCCATCCCTGGAACGAGCCCTCCCTAAATTTACCCCAGCCCCAGGCCACACTAACCGGCACAAGGAGAACTGCGGTGAGCAAACACACCGGTGTTCAAATAAATCACTATTACACCACTGCTGCCTCTCTAGCAAAACTTGGAGTGCACTGCGCCCCGCTCTGCGGGGCGACATGAGCAAGCAGGTAGGACGTCACTAGCGCTCTCCTGTACAGAAACAATACAATTTAGCACTTTAGAACGACAGCCAGAAATTATTCAACACGACGCCAACGAAAATTCTCTGCCGTGTTCATGCAGAAGGATCTGGTGGATAATGCTCTCGCATGAAGCCTTCTGAAAAATTTTCTCGCTTGAGCTGCGAAACAGGCTGTCTTTTAACTAAAAACATGCGGTCATAATACGAAACTTCGACAGCACCCCATGTCGACAAACAGTCATGTTGTTGCATAGATCTTGCAGCCTCTCTGTCGCTCTACCGGAATGGAAACCAGGCTACTTCTCCCAGATGTCGCGGTATGATTCGATCTACATTTTACCTACCACCATTTTGTTTTACCTGATACGAGTGATATTTCATGACTGGTAGGAATGGCAACCTCACCTCAGAGCCAAGATCAGGATAACTTTAAGGGCCAAGGGGAGAAAAATCTTTTGTGCACGGTTCTCACGGCGCCGAGGCAAACTATAAGATATTGCTACAATGCAGATACTACCAAGAGTCACAGAATTATAGCTTAAGTATCACCCAAGCGCAATAATTCTCTCCTTGGCTTAACATTCTCTATCTCCTTTTAATTACTCCCGTAGCTAATTTTACCAACTAGTCTGCCACCAGAACAATCACAGAATAAACGCAAGTTCTGCAGTCTACATTTGCGCAGTGTAGGTAGCAAATTGTGGTCACCTCCCATCACTCCAAGTGACCGGCACAGCCCGCGGCTTAAACTAGCTCCTCCTTCCCACAAATTGGTACCAGAAACTTTTCCGATATTTCAACTGGTCAGAGATAACAACGGGTCGTTTGCCCATCCTCAGAATTATTGTCACGGTAGATGACGCAAGTCAGAGAATGTGGAATGACTTCTATTCGTTATATTGCCTCCGCCTTGTTCTTATTTTGCCCCTCCATGAATGTTCCCTCTCACCCCACAGCCTACTACATGCAGACTCCGATTATCGCAATGTGTCACTCGCTGCGAGCTTCATGAGACTAAGCTCACAGTAGGAGCTCCCGGAGGCACTTCTGTCATCAAAATCAGACAGCACCGAAGCATCCCATCACTTTGACACGTACACCAGTGACACCACTGTTGCAGACTGGCCCTCTCCCTAAACAAAAAACTTTAACAACAACCCAGTCAGTAGAGCGTTAATTTTAGGCGGGCTCTAATCCCGGAGCTCCTCCCAGCCTAGACACCTCACACTCATCACCGCTGGAGGCATGTGTTTATCATGGCAGTTAGATACTATAGATCAAGAGGACTGCCTATCAGAGAATAGGGCCTCCCGGGTTCCCCCGGAGTCAGCCAGCCTCTCCAGGTGACCGGGGCTGTACCCGGATACTCAAACATTGACACTGCGTTGGCGTTTATATTATGTGTAGAGAAAGAGGAGTAATGTTTGTTGTAGTCTAGGCGTACAAGAGAGGAAGCGAAACGTACATGTCCAGCCAAATCCCGCACAACCAATGGTTAACCTAACCCCAACGTAGACAAACCCTAGTCTAACCCAAAGACATGACCTGAGTGGGTAGCCGTATCTC
>Ga0307507_10007327_pt1 | contig 16126 bp, 17 predicted proteins | sample 7_EM_MG_FD_207223 | JGI IMG/M metagenome (GOLD analysis project Ga0307507, IMG submission 207223) | Populus trichocarpa ectomycorrhiza microbial communities from riparian zone in the Pacific Northwest, United States - 7_EM | ecosystem: Host-associated > Plants > Roots > Unclassified | place... | reverse complement strand
AATCTCTCCTTCAGATATCGGCCATGCCGCCCAGTACCTGCGATGCGCAATCAAATTTTACAAGGATGATGCCCAGCGCCAGGATGCGATCATGGAGCTGATTGAGGAAGGCACGGGAAAGTGGCGAATGGGGTCCTACTCTTGTTTGGGCGGACAAGATCAAACCCGACGGCTGTTGGTGGTACAAGCAGTTTCTCTCCCAGGTTCTAGAGCTGAAGAACACGCTGGGCCTCTCGGGGGATGCGCTTCTTCAGGCTGTTATTGATTATAGCAAAATCGTCGGACAAGAGAGGGTTCGAAGTTCTCTCTGTCGCTTCAAATCCTATAGCTTACTTTTCTTTGCAGTACAAGCCTTATCGGGAGTACACTAATTTTCCCATTGTTCTTGTCGGTGTAACCGCAAATCGTCTCGAAACTTCCATTGCTGTTTGCGTAGGGGCCATTTACGTTTCCAAGCTACTTGCCCTCGATCTTTCCTCAGGGTTTCATGCATCTGACAACATCGTCCGCCTGGCCCGTGTCTTCCGGGTTTTGCATCTCTGTCGGATTGAGCTCGAAAGTTATTACGACAAGGTCATCAGCTTGGCGTCTCCCGCTCTCTCTTGTCTCTTTCCGAACCCCACACCTGCCGAACCTTCCAAACAACTGCCAAAGCTTGTCTACCGGCAGTTTTTATCCCGAACCGGTCAACCGACTTCAACTATTGTGGACCTAGGGACCACAACCACTGCAATGTACATTGCCGCCCTGGACACCAGCCAGGAGGTGGTTGTTAAATTTACCACCCGTTACAATGAAGAAGCACATCGTTTACTTGCTGAGCATCAGCTCGCCCCGAGACTACACGTTTGTGCACGAGTCGTCGGCAACCTCTACATGGTCGTTATGGACCGTGTGGATGGGAAGTCCATCTGGCAGCTCCAAGTGGAAGGAACACCGGTTCCTTCAGTTGTCTCGAAGAAGGTCGAGGAAGCAGTCAAACTCCTTCATGACAACGATATCGTCATTGGGGACCTGCGGGACCCCAATATTCTTTATGTGGCATCCAAGGGTGAAGGTGAAGGTTGTGTCGTTCTCGTCGATCTTGATTGGTCCGCGAAGGATGATGTAGGCAGATATACTGCCGCGCTCAACACTAATCATGCTTGGTGTGAAGATGTTCACCCATATGGGATTATGCGAAAATTCCATGATTTATGGCAACTGAATCGGTTGAAAGCCCTGTGTTCTGCTGCCTAGCTGACTATTCCGACCATATTTCGTTCTTCAATTATCTCCGTTTTGAGGCAACACATCATTCCTTGAACTTTACGACCGTCATTTCTGGCTACGAACCTTTTTTTTTATCGGACTTTGCACACTTGTCCTTCCGAAAGATACTTAAACTTTTTTGCCCGCTGTTTACCTCCTGAAAAAAGTAGTGTTAGCTATACGAACGTCTTCGTACGTGAATATTTTCTTATAGTCATATTCCCCCTATATTCATATAACGAGATGGGATTTATTGCATGCGTTTTCACAGAATCCTTGTGACGATTCAGATTGGGAAAGCCGAACCCGAAGAATCAAGAAGGGAAACCACAAGTTCAGTTCCTACCGGCGTGGGCTGATCATTCCATTGGGAACTGCACGCGTTTTGCAATATTTCCGCTTTCCTGGTTGTCTTATATCGAATTTTGTTTCTGTGCCAGGCAGGGTCATATCTCCGATTCACCTAATGGCAACCTAATGGGCCTGAATATCGCAATTCCCCAGCAATCACATCCGGCATTTATTATTATATCGCAACAGGTGGGTGACATTCATGCAACCTCAGACCTCTTTCACCTGATGTTAGACCCACATTGGCTTGACGAGGGGGTGATGGATGACAGAGCCTCGTCGTATATGTCGGCTCGTACTGCCCCCCGGCAAACTTTCAGATATAATCGACCGTGACGGAACTTGCGTGGTTACTAATGGACGCCCAAGCAGCTGTCAGGCTTGCCACTGTAACATCATTCCCCACTCCCGGGGAGACTAGGTGTGTGTCCGAATATCCCCTCAGTCGTTCCGAGCTTATTCGAGTCCAAGTATATTTCGAATATCACAGGTAATAGTATCCCTCGAGCGCCACCTTTGGAGAGCATCAATGACATACGGAACGGACTGCTGCTTCAGGTTGCTCTTTTGGGGATTCCAATCTTCTTCACGGGTTAAATTCGTTCCTAGGTTCCCAATCACGCGATGGATGTCACCGATGTGAACCACGTTGTGCAGCCCAATAGTAAATCCATAAACGACGATGTGGAAAATCGCCTCATAATGCAGCAAATTGATACCGAAGATGTCGTTCTCAACTTGATTTCATGTAGGGATTTCAAACTCTGCAAGTCATCGTGGCCCGGGGGAGATCCCGATTTCAGGGCACTTCTACGAGGCATTAATAATAGAGGCAAGGGGGGTGGGGGTGACAGTGGTGCTCAGGTAGATAATACGGAGCCTTCAGCCCGTCGGCCAAGCGGGCGGCCAGGTGGGCAGAGGCGGAAGGTCAAACAGGGGACACTGTGGCTCAGGATGACTGTATGGACTTGATCCCTGCTTTATGGGCGCACAATGCGAGGAAACATCAGGATCAAACTGAAGGTGACGAACTGCTGACAGGACTCAAGATAAAGTCCGATCATGGCTTGATTCTATACCGTACATAGTGCAAGGGAGACTTGATTACTCTTTTTCGGTCCCATCAAAGGAACTTGGGCAGTGCAAAAGAATGTCCTATTCATTAATAATGGTTGTTCCCATCGCGAGTCTCGATTCCCAATTATCATCTCCTTTTCCTACTAGCTTAAGGAGATGAATTCAAGTTTGTGTCATTTTTGTGCTTCATCGAATCTACCATCTGAAATGACTGAAGACAAAGGTATCCATAAACTGACACTAGATAAACACGTTTGGCTGACGATCCGTAATATCCAGTATCGATAACCGGTGTTTTGCCAGAGGCAAAGCTCGCAAGAGAAGCCGAGTTGAGGTTCGCTTATTCCCTCTCTTAATTCGGATATACTGACTAGATCTCCCGTTCAGTTACGCTCAGGCTCTCCGCGACGGACTATGATTCTTGGCGACCGCATTCTGAGGCAGTCACCGCTGCAGAGATCTTCCAAACCTTTCGAGCAAATGCGGAAACTGCCCGCCTTGTCGCCGGAACCATACTTGAGGACCTCAATACTATCATTTCAGGGGATGCCTCAGCCACGCTTCTGGAGGAAGTTGGAATGATGAAATTTAGGCATGCCGAAGCCATCCAGGGGAAAGAAGAGGATATTGAAAAGTTGACTTTTATCAAGCTTTTATAAATTATTCTACCCGAATTTTATAAAAAAAGAGGGACAGGATACTATGTAATCCAGGGCCAGTCGACTGATCACTTTGAAATATTATTCATACTTTGTCGGTATCCGAATTCATAGTTGGTAATCGAGTTCTCTTCAATACATCATGACTATCACCACACATACCGGACTGGCTCCTCTGTTGTTTATCATCCGCTTCTTTGGAATGGCTTGGAACGGTCATTGTCGGAATCGACTCGAAGGCTCGAACGGGAACCGAGGTCACATTGTTTTCGACTTTAGCTGGATTTGTTGACAAACGTACGTGTGAACATCTGCTCGCCACATTAACTGCATAACCCCCACTTTCCAGCTTCCCTCAGACCGGATGGAACGATTCACAAATTGGATACGGCTTCCACGCATTGGAGAGTCCAAGTCTAGTCCTAAATCTCGAGCACCGTCACGTATTCCCTTGGGAATCAATCCAAAATTTGCATCTTCTTCAGGCAATCCATCTCCAGCGGATCAGGGTGAGATCTCTCAACATGGGATGCACCATTGCTCATCTTGAATGCCAATTTTTAGTTGTACTTCCATATACTACACCGCGTGTCAAAGGTTGACTCAATTATCTCTGCTCGTCGTCCTACACTAATCACTTGGGCAGAAACATCGACTTCTGAGCCTATATTGGTTTCTGGAGACAGCAGTGTTCACGGTGTGTTGTGATCTGCGTTGGGTTGTACCATCAACTCATTCATGTCCGACCAAATTCTGAAATTAAAGCCTCAAACAGATCAGAAGGCAACACTCTGCCTACTGATCGTCATGAGAACCCGCCATCGTCTACTCCTGCCTGGGCTGCATGGGAAGTTGACAGGGATTCTCTCTGTTGCATTAATCAGTGGAATCGGGAGCACCAGGATAACAAATTCTCCACTGTAGTACTCAGCGGTGTTAACCGGCTATTAGAATCACAGGTGTTTGAGGCGACACTGGCGTTCATTCCCGACAATCCAGTTCCAGCCAAGTCGTTGGTCAAAGCCTTGGTCAGTCTGACACTTCTAGTAACTGTGAGTAAACCCTGTCAAATCCAGCTGCCTTTTTCAGCATCCTCTCTCAGAAAATTCCCGAAGCAAAACAAGAAGTTTGTGACTTTGCGAGGGAGGTTGCAACAGACATTAGCCTTCTTGCGGATGCCTTTGGTACTGGTGACAGCCCGCTCTTAAACTTGGCATGGGATGACCTGAAGGAAACTCGGTGATTCGTCTTCCATTTAGTTGCGCTCGATCTGACTAGAATCAGGGATTGCGTCAACGATATTTGCAAATGGGCCAGCGATCAGCTTGTACGTATTTGTTGCATTTTGATTTAACAAACTCATTTTGACCAGCAGCCAAAAACTTTGGGCGGTGCTTCTAGTCTTCACCTGAAGGTCGGGGATTGGAAGGCAAAGCTAGACTCTGCGAAGTCCAGATTCTCAGTAGGATAATCTCAGTAAACTGCGCTTCATGACTCACTCGCTGATGTTGGATATCAGCAACGGACACTTATTCACATCCTCAAAGCCATCAGTACTGCTTCGCGGCATCTGGATGATATCAATCATGGTCTGAGAGATCTGCATCACGATGTATGTATCCAATTGTCTACCTTATATCATGCCTGACATTACTGCGAAGCGCTTGATTAAAAGGTTCATGGGATCCATCCAGACATCACTTGGAAACCGCGTTGTTCCCATGGCAAAGTACGACTCAGAAGGGCAAAAAAAGAGAGAATATCATGAGCAGACACGAAAAGATGTTTTGAATCAAATTGCTGTCTGGACAGACCAGAAGTCTGGAACGGCGCGCTGCATGTGGGTTACAGGTAGAACCGGTGTCGGAAAATCCACCATTGGTGCTCAGGTCGCAGAAAGATTAGAAGACGAGAGGAGTCTTTACGCACAGTTCTTCGTAACACGTGATATTGCCGATACCACCAATCCCGACAATATTTTCCCCACCATGGCTCAGCAGCTCGCAGAGAAGTCCTCATTGGCTGCTGTGGTCATCCACGAGAAGTTGGAAGTGACCCTTCCTAGCCTGGTCAAGAGGCTTTCTTACGAACAGGCTCTTGCAATCTTTGTGGAGCCTCTACGAACTATCACAAGTTATGCAAATAAGGTCGTTATCATTATTGACGGTGTCGATGAGCTTGACAACACGGACGCATCCACTCTCTCGAAGGTGACCTCCATCCTTTGCAGCGTCATCCGTGATCTCCCTTCGAAAGTCAGGATTCTCGTACTTTCTCGACCGGAGACCTCAATCATCGAAAACATCCCCCTCGACATTGACCGACTTGACCTTGCCCTCGAAAACTCAAAATCTGATGTCAAGAAAATGGTGCATACTGATCTACACCAACTGTCTGTAAAGTACGAATGGGATGATTGGCCGAGCCCGAGACAAGAAGAGACCTTCTGTGAACATGCTGGTGGTCACTTGGGATGGGCAAAATTTGCTATCACCTGGATAGTCCAAGAAATTCGATGGTCGCACCAAAAAGAAGTCATGAGGGATAAAGCATTTGCAAACGTCCTCGCACTTCCCTCCACAGATCTAGAACATCTCTACGGCCTCATCTTCAGACAAATAACTCCCCCAGAACATTCAAAATTGAACCATACTCAATTCTTGATGGGTTTTCAAATTGTCATAGGTTCCTTGGCAGTCATTCAGGAGCCACTGATGATCTCTACGATCGCCAATTTGGTTTCCTCCGATTTGAAATCCTTGGGATTGGACCCCTTTGACGTTCTAGGCTTCCTCAACAGCATGAGCAGCATCTTCGTGGATGGAAGAGAGTTAATGAACAATGAATCTGTTCCACAGGCACACAAGTCCGTCTTCGACTACCTGACAAGCGACCGTCCTCACCCTTCTCTTCGACTCTCCCTCTCGGATCACCATACACACATGACCAAAGCCTGTTTCCGTATTTTTCGCGAGGAACTCCGTTTTGACATCGGTAGGATTAAAACGTCTCACAAGACAAACAAGGAGCTCTCCAGTTCTGAGATGCAACCTATCTCTCCACACATTGTATATGCGTGCAACCATGCTAGACACCATCTCGGGAGGATGAAGCGGGCCGATGGATTACTTTCAGACATTGCTGACTTCATGAGGAACCATTTTCTGGAGTGGTTGGAGGTTCTGAGTTTGAAGGGGAATGTGGATTCTGCAGTGTCGACACTGCACACCATGGCGATTCATGTCGGAGTGACCTCCCTTTCAGAGTTATTTCTCATTCAAGACGGCATAACATTTGTCAGAGAATTTCACATCCCCATTGTTGCCAGTGCTCCCCATATCTACATCTCCGCCCTTCCACAGTCTCCATTCGGCTCTCTTATCCGACAGCATTATCTTCCAAAATCTTCCCACTTTCTGTGTGTGAAAGGAGATGTAAATATGCGAGATGAGCGACGTGCATCAGTCCAAGCGGCCTCTCTATTCCACGATGGCACACATATCGCAGCTATTTTCACCGACTATACCCTCAGAGTCATCGCTGTGACAAGAGGCGTGGATACTTGTACTCCACTCACGGAGCATGCGTACGATGTTGCCATTTCTCGCGATGGAACGCTTGTCGCGTTAATTGGCACCGAGGCTCTTTGTCTACGGAATGCGAAGACGGGCGAGGAGATCAAAAGGTTTATATTTGATATCGTTGGCCCTGGTCCCCTTGCTTTCTCCCCAGATGGCACGTGTATTGCAGTGGGGTGTCAGGGCAACATCTGTGTCTTCAACGTGGATAAGGGCGAGATTCCATCCAGTCCATTTAAAGGGCATAAAGAGGATGTCCTCTCGGTTGCCTACTCCCCGGACAGTTCTCAAATTGTGTCTGGTTCAGGTGATCGTTCTGTCCGAGTCTGGGATGCGTCGAACGGCTCTCTGATCTTTCATTTTGATGGAGATACTTCCTGGGACACTGTGTCCTTTTCACCCAACGGAGATCATATCGCAGCAGGAAGCGAATGGAATGGCACCATCCAGCTGTGGACAGTCAAAACAGGCAATTCCCACCGACTTGGAGGAAATTTCGGATCAGTCAGTTCACTTGCATTTTCGCCAGATGGCCAATTCCTTGTTGCAGCATCTGCTAAAGATATTCACATGTGGGATCTCTCTACCACTCCGAGCAGATCGAAACTTGTAGGATCCCATGCGACAAAGGTGACCACCTCTGTCGCTTTCTTTCCTGATGGAAAGCAAATCATGTCAACTTCGACTGATGGCACGATTCGAGTTTGGGATGGTGACGAGGTGGAGGTGTGTCAAGGTCACTGGGATGATGGTGGCATGTGGATCTTTGGTGAGAACCAGGAGCGTCTCTTTTGGACACACTCAGGTGTCCGAAACCGCAGGAATACGTTTATCGTTGGTCGGCATGTGGACCTCGAGCACTTCGTTCACGGAGAGGAGTGGATAAATTGTCAAAAGCCGCTGACATGAGAATGCAGTCCTTCATCGACTATCAGATTACCCACTGGCGAGACAAGGGAGATGGAGGAGTAGGAGGGCAGGCAGCCTATGGTCTCTACAGATCATTAGCACGTCCGTGAAGCGGCTACCTTTGCTGGGTAAGGGAGACAGGTATGGGAAAGGTGTTGCAAGATGAATTGAGAGTTTCGTCCCCACTACTTGGTGCCAAATGATATCAGTGTTACTTATGGTGATCGATTACATTACATATCACAATGACATTTACATGGGACCCGGGGTAGCCTCCTTAACGGGCCTCCACTTCTCTCGTGTCAATTGGAATTAGACGTCTAAAACGGGGTAAGATGAGGGAATCGCAAATTCGTAATATATACGAAGGAAATCATTGATAAGTGGATAAATGCATAGGTAGTCACAGAAGCTGACGGTTGTACGACAAAATACCATTATGGGGTTGTACATTCTTCTAGTTCCAATGAACCGTATACTTGATGCTATGTGTGCGGGGTTGAAACTTGAAAGCTTGAAACGTTAATGTTGAAGCCGTATTAGCACCCTACTCCATTTCTTCCGACTCGGAATGGCTCCTTCATCAGAACGGGATTTTGACCCTTCCACAATTACGGGAAACATCTCAGACGATATAAAACAAGCCATAGGTGTCAACGTGCACTGGTTGACGCGATTTGTATCACCAGGGTCAACGATTTTCGCAGAAAGCATCCAAAAACGTCTCAAGGTGGTTGAATTTTCTATAAAAGAGAAAGACGAAGAACCAAATAAGACAGAGGCAAGGGTGGTTGTTGAGGTGGATGTCACCGAAGGTGCATTGCTCGTCTTTCGTCAGAGTTACGCAATTTTACTGATTTGAGGCAAGATATGCTCAATGGCAACACGGTGCACGGAGGTTGTTCTGCATATTTAGTGGACCTGTAAGTGCCCAAAAGTTTGATACTTTGTACCTGTCAGACTAGAACTAAGAACTTGAAAGGTGTACAAGCATTGCCATCAATGGATTTCAAATAGCTAAGACGCCCGGGATTCCAAAGAACCCGTACACCGTATCACAATCGCTCAATCTGATATACCATGCGCCTGCCACTCTGTGAGTGATACCGCCACTGGTTGAAAGTACTCAGTTTTACTTGATGCACAGAGGTGAAAGGCTGCGAATAATCTGCACCACCCTTACCCTCGGCGGTAGGGCTCTTACAGCACGGGGTGAAGTGAGTTATATTCATGAGAATAGATGGAAGGTATTGATTCAAGGACCTCTAGATCTGGAGTGCAACAAACAATAGACTTGTTGTATCAGGAACGCATGTTAAAATGGTTCCTGTTATAAGATCGAAAATGTGATCCTAGTTATCCTCCTTGACCACGTAAAGATAGACTACGGGTTCCCCGCAAATCTGCACGGATGGCTCTTGCCAACGACAGACCGATGTAATCGTCACTGGGCCAAATTGTATAGGGCATTTGACATGTTCGGTTCGTGGTGGATCGCAGGAACGAAGAAATCGTGAATCACACAACCGAGCTGCAAGGACTCTGAAAGGTCCGAAGGATTTGATACGAACGACATTCTTTGCAGTTTATCCAAATGGGTCCGAGTTCTTCAGTTTGGCCAGGTGCGTCAACAGTCTCGCCCGCTCGTTCAAAAGCTCCAGTGTACGAATGTGTTGTTCTCGGACAGATTTCAAGGTGGGTACAGTTTCATCCTAAAATCGGGATTCAGAATTTCGGAAGAGAGGAATAATGGAAAATCCGACCTGAACTGGGATATCAAAGCTCGGTTCTGAAGACGAAATCGATCTACTGAGTTCGAAGGAAGCAACTTCAGATTCTTCGTCAACAGGCTCAATGTATCCACTGTAACGAACTGGAGGACTCGTCTCCGATGAACTGCAGAAATCCTCTGAATGTTTGGGGGACCAAAAATTTGAGGTAGATCCTCGAGGCGGTGTTGAAGGGATCTTCCTACGGGATATCGGAACGAAAGGGGGTTGTATCTCGTGGATGCAACGCGGTCGCTCCATATGCAATGGGTTCCAGGTTTCGGGCAGGCCAGTAAGGATATCAGAAACGGATGAAAGTGCGTCGTCTTCTTTGGGGTCCTTCTGTTCTGCTTCTATCGTTGGTTCAAAGGGTGGTTGGAGTAGTGGATGGTCGTCGGTGTTGAGGCTTGTAAATGATTCGTTGTCGAATTGGCGGCTTGTGAAGGGTGAGTTATTGAGTGGAGTAGAGTGATCAGTCCAAGTTGAACTTGACTGGAAGACCGACGCTGCATCTACATCCAGTTGGGAAAATGGCCTGGAAGACGAGGGAGAGAATTCCTCTCTTGTCGTGTGGTTTGTGGTCGCAACTATTGGAGTTGATGGTTGTAGCTCTCGCGCCTGCGGTGGTGACAGGAACACATCTGCCAACGGAGCCTTGATCCTCTTGGGTTGTTTGATGAGTTTCATCCTTCTCCCAATCCAACAGAGCAACTCTGCAATGAACATAACCTCCTCTCGATCTCCACGGGCCAGACGACGAGGATCGAGCAGGCTAAGGCCGACGTCAACCCGGAGGATATCCGTCTCCAGAACACCCAAAAATATTTTCGTATTCTGGAGTTTGGAAACCTGAGAATCGTCTTGACGCTCGATGACGGGGATACGCATGCCGAGAATTGATTCTAGGATGGCAAGAAGCAGTCTAGGGGTCAGGTCTGTTGGAGAAATCAGAGGAATCGGAATACGGAGAGATGTCAGCAGGGCATTGAGTTGCGATACCAGTGTAGGTTCATCCAACGGAGTCCTGTCCTTCATTATGGCGGAATCAACCTGAACCTGGTTCATTTGGAAGCAATATTGCAAGAATATTTGGGAATATCGTCTATATTGGGCATCAGCTATTAGTTACATGCTTCGGTGGAGGTGATAAGCGCTCACTTTGGTTCTGGTCACAAGTGGAAAATCCCGACGGCGATGAACCAAATTGATTACGTAAATAGAATACGACTAGACCTGCCCTAAATGACAATGTTGAGCGCGTCGCGTCGATTTGTGTCTCGCTTGTCACCATGCCCCGTCGATCCACTGCGCCTGTTGCGGGGTCTAGCACGCAGATCAAGCAAGAAGGGGTAAGGGTTAAGACAGAGAAAGTAAAACAAGAAAAAGCAAAACGTCGTGAACAAACACCCGAAGTTGAACGCGAGCCATCGGAACAGGAGGATCAGCTACAGGAAGAAGGGGACGAAGGGGATGGCAGCCAGCAAAACGATGTCGAAGATCAGGAAGATGAAAGTCCTCGAGGTGGTAAACGCCGACGTGTCAATGGGAGGGGCCAATCAGTTGTGGACGACGACGAGGGTGGCAGCCAACCCCGTCCTTCTTTGCCATTGGTTAAAACACTTCCTCGTGGTGAAGACGGGCAAGTGTCATACTATTTATTTCTCCATGCCCTTTCTTACTGTCATTTTTTCAGTTACATTCCTGGATCCATCGTTCGTATCCAACTTTGCAACTTCGTTACCTATGATTATGTCGAGTTCACACCGGGACCGTATCTGAATATGATAGTGGGACCCAATGGCACAGGAAAAAGCAGCATTGCATGTGCCATTGCTCTTGGTCTCAACTTTTCTCCGACTGTATGCTATCCCATCCCCTTGTTATGTATCTTCTCACCAACATCCCACTAGATTCTCGGTCGTGCCACAGAGTTAAACCTGTTCGTAAAAAACGGCACCGACGCTGGTTATATTGAAATAGAGCTCAAAGGCAAGGGAAAGACCAACCTTGTCATTCGAAGGAACCTCAAGTCCTCTTCACGGGGATCGACGTTCACTCTGAACGGACAACCCGCGACAGGGAACGAAATCAAGGGGAAAATGGGAGAATTGAACGTGCAAGTCGGTAACCTATGGTGTGCTTCTAACTTGCATACATCTGGAATATTCTGAAAACGATTTTAGTACTTTCTTGCCTCAAGATCGGGTGTCAGAGTTTGCTCGTATGTCCCCACAGCAGCTTTTGCGAGAAACCCAGCTTGCTGCAGGCGACGAAAATCTTAAAAATTGGCACGATACGCTTATATCAGCGGGAGGTGAACTGAGAACATTGCAAGGAGTTGGTCACCGTCTTCTCGTTTACGCGCCTTCTTAATTTGTTCACTAGACGATCGAAACTGAAGAACGCACCTTGAACCAAATGAAGGAGCGGAACAGTGGTATTGAACGAGATGTACAGCGTTACATGGAACGGAAAAAGATAGAGCATAATGTCCGGAATCAGGCTATTCCTATATTCAATACACTGATTTAAAAAAATCTAGATTGCCTTATTGGATCTTCTCGTCCCCGTCGCCCATTACCGTGAAATTCGAGCCCAGTTCTTCAATGCTAAGGCACGTCAGCGTCAGCTCCATGGTAAGGTGAAGAGACTACAAACGAAGAACGAACCAGCCCATGCTCTTCTTAAGTACGTACCGAGGCATCATTTCGCGATCTCATGAAACTGATTCGTTACATTTTAGGAAGTTCGAACAGAACTATAAAGAGGCGGAGAAAGAACGCGACGCGCTCAAAAAGTCCACTCAACAAAAGTTTCAAAGGCTGACCGCTAAGAACCAAGCTAGCGATAAGTTGGTAAGTCCTATAAGCTTTCTTCGTTAAAATCAGATCGTAAAGCTCCCTTGCAGGATTTGGAATCGACCGATATCGTCGATAAGCTCGTAAACCTGAAAAAGGAAGAAAAAGAACGTGCCAAGCAAATCACTTCCCTCGAAAACGAGATTGAGAAACTACAAGTCGAAATTGCAAAACCACCACCTCCAAATCTTGCTTCTGAAGAAGAAATAAAGGATGAAATAAGGCAATGCAACCTTGAAAAGAGTGCCTTGTCCAATCGGATCGAAGAATTTAATATGGAGATGACGGAATGTGCCAACCAGAATGCTGCCGCTAAGGTCGAGTCCGATAGGGCGGAGAGAAGGTAATCAGATCCTTTTCTAATCCCAGATCGGTCTGACATCGATCCCTTCAGATTACATGAGTTGGACAATATTGACGTGCAAAGGCTCCAGGCGATGGAACGTTGGGATAAAGATACCTACGACGCGATCTTATGGGTTCGTAACAACAGGGATTTGTTTAAAATGGAGGTCTTTGAAACACCTTTCATGAGACTTTCCGTCAAAAATCCTGCATACGCACACGCCGTTGAGACTTGCTTTGGTGGCAATCAACTTAAGGTGAATCCCCTCCTTTCTTCTCAAGCGCAGAATGATTGGTTGACATCAGGCGGCAGACATTTATCGCTCAATGCAAAGAGGACGTCGATATGCTGAACAGAAGTATCAATGACGGTAATGCTTTGGGAAGAAAAGCCAGGATCACGACTTGGTTCCGACCTTACGTCTATGAGGAACTTATCCCTCCACCATTGAGTCCCGAGGAGGTACGTTCGTAGCTATCTTTATCTTTTGAGTCCCAAAGACTCAATTGTCCATTACAGATGCAACAACATCATTTTGACGGTTACGCAATCAACTACGTAGAGTGCCCCGACGCAATGAAATTCTTTCTGATGAAGGATTTGAACTTGCACCGTGTTGTTCGTATTCTCGTTTGACCTTACAGTTGCATCTTGATGCCTTCTCTCTACAGCCAATTGCTCTTAACGGTCAAGCTGTCGATGTTAACGCCGTTATGGCTCTTGTCGCAAGACCCATTCCGGATTCCCATCACCCAGGAGGGGCGAGCTTTGTCAATGGCAGAACGCTGAATATTGTGACAAGGTCTAGGTATGGTCGAAAGGCGATCGGTAATATGACGAGAGATATACAGTCGGCCCGAAACTTCACCGCACCTAACAGTGAGATTTTCAATCCGGCTTTCCTTGAATTTGGCTGACTTTACATCCGTAGTCGATCCAGAGATCAAAAGCGGTATTCAAAAAGCGATTCAAGAAGCTAAACAGAAGATGGCTTTGTGCGAAGAGAGGAAAGCCGAAGTCAAGAGCAATTTTTCAGACGTCGAGACTGAGACTACGAGATTGAGAGAGTGGGAGGTATGTATGCTGTAACAGTTGTCATTGTTGCCGTCTTAGAGGTGCATTTCAGGGTGAGATTAAAAAGAAGAAACAAGCGGTCCAAGCTGAGGAGAAGCGCAAAGTTAGCGCATCTACACGGCTAGGTTTCATTGTTCTCCACCATTTAGGCATTGGAATTGACAAACTGGTAGTCTCAAGGCGGAAGACCCTTAAAGGTCTGAAGGCAATGCCATCTGCAGAGAGTCAACGAGCCGAGTTGAAAGCCAAGTTGGTCGCTAATAATCACAAACGCATAGAATTTGCTCAACAATACACTGTATGTCTTGTTCGTCTTCAAACCCGGTACCCTTTTAATCCAACTGTTACCGACAGGATCTCGTGCACTCTATCATCCACGAGCAACAGGACTGTACTCGTGTGGGGCTTCGTTATCTTCAGTTGTCTGCAAACAGAATGGCTCTTCAAGAGCTCTGCGATAAAAAAGATGTGAAATACCAGAACGCCCTGAGGGAATATACCCAAGGTATGGCCCTGGCCCCGCCATGAAAACATGTTATGCTAATATCCGAATGCAGCGAACGACCACTTCCAGCAAGTGAAAGTCCAATCCAAGGAAATTCTTGAGGAAAGCCGACGCGTCCTCAACGAAGCGAGCCCGGAGGTCCGTGAAGAGTATAATGGGATCGAGGAAGTTCGGTTGCGATATGAAAGTGAAGAAAAGGAAGCCAAAGAGAAAGGGTTAACGCCTCCAGATGGATCAGGTGTGGATTTCAGGACGGTGGATGAGCTCAAGGCAGAGTTGGCAACGCAACAGGCGAAGCTGGATTTGACGATGAACACTAACCAACACATTGTTGATGAATTCGAGAAGAGGAAAAGAGATGTAGGCATTTTTTATCATTCATTTTGCATCCTTCTGAACTGATGGTACCTCCATCAAGATCGAGACAACTGAGAAATCATTAACTGAGAGAAAGACGAGAGAGCAGAAGATTCAGAAAAATATCAAGAACGCTAGAGTAAAAAATTCACATCTCTGGTTGGGTGGGACACTTTTGACGTATTTCTGTAGGAAAACTGGCTGCCCGCTCTTCAACAACTCGTCAACAGCATAGGCTCTAAATTCTCTGCCGCATTCGATCGTATGTACTGATCCTTCTCTACTTCTCCTGTTCCCACACATAGTGATAGGCATTGGATGCGCCGGAGAAATAAGAATCAACGAGAACGAAGACTATGAGAAATGGGCTATCGACATCCTCGTCAAGTTCCGGGACAGTGAGAAGCTTCAACTTCTAACGGCCCATCGGCAATCTGGTGGTGTAAGTAATTTGTCCGATTGATTGCTTCACTTGTTTTGTCTATGCTGTAGCTCCACAATTTGTCTGATTATGCCGTTGCTTTACCGTCACTGACCTCACTTCTTTCTGATCAGGAACGCTCGTTGACAACCATTCTGTACCTCATGAGCTTAACTGAAGAAGCGCGTGCACCTTTCTCTTTGGTGGATGAAATTAACCAGGTACGTTCCCTTCATTCCTTTGACGACGGTGCCTTAGTGACAAATATCTGATCACCAGGGGATGGATCATCGCGCTGAACGTGTTGTCCACAATTCCATGGTTAATGTCACATGCAAACCTGACAGTGCCCAATACTTCCTGATCACGCCGAAGCTGTTGCCAGACCTAGAATACCATGAGAGAATGAGGATCCTTTGCGTTAATAATGGAGAATGGTTGCCTGAGGAGAAAAATGTGAGTGGGAAGATGATGAATATGATTGACACCTATGTGAGGATGCAAGGGGGTGCGAGAGAACATTGAGATAGCTGTCTCGGCCAAAGGGATCTTTGCAAGTTCCTCGAGCCCTACTTTATAATAATTTTCATCCTTGACCTTCATCAGTACCCTACTTCACATTATTCTACTCTACTTTCTGCTATTTTACCAGATGCAAAAATAAAATCTTCGATCTTATCTGTTTCCTGATCTGGTGATTTGAGATCCTTCCTCCTCGATGTTGGCAATGTCCACGCCCGTCACTCCCGTTCCACCTACGGCAAGCACGTTGGACCTGCCAAGTTCTGCAACTAAACTTGATCACCTTTCTCAGGAGGAGCAGGACGCGCTAAGAGCTGCTGTCTTCCAGCGGTTGCACCCACGTGCGTATCTGGAACGATACATCGCAGAGGACGTGCGTCCAGACGGTCGTTCATTTCTGGAGTTCAGGGATGTATTCGTGAATGTGGGTACGTTTTTAGTCTTTTTGT
>Ga0307507_10007326_pt1 | contig 16127 bp, 2 predicted proteins | sample 7_EM_MG_FD_207223 | JGI IMG/M metagenome (GOLD analysis project Ga0307507, IMG submission 207223) | Populus trichocarpa ectomycorrhiza microbial communities from riparian zone in the Pacific Northwest, United States - 7_EM | ecosystem: Host-associated > Plants > Roots > Unclassified | place... | reverse complement strand
TAAAGCTCTATAGAGGCTCTATATAAAGCTCTATAGAGGCTCTATATAAAGCTCTATAGAGGCTCTATATAAAGCTCTATAGAGGCTCTATATAAAGCTCTATAGAGGCTCTATATAAAGCTCTATAGAGGCTCTATATAAAGCTCTATATAAGGCTCTATATAAGGCTCTATATAAGGCTCTATATAAGGCTTTATATAAAGCTCTACACAAAGCTTTTATTTAAAGCCTTTATAGTAAAGCTGTTATATACAGAGCCGTTATACAAAGCCTGTCACGGAGCGAGTATAAGCGACGATAATATATAGCAAAGTAGATATTATTAAGCTACGTACATAAACTATGTGATAAAGTCAAGACGTTGCGTAAGGAGAGAAGGTAAGGAAACGGGAAGAAAGGGTATATATTGTTAGTTTGGTTGCTTAGTTGACATGTGTATAGAGTAGAATAGGATTTGAGGGGCGGTCCTAGTAGAACTTGGCAGAATTCGGTGGGCTTTAGCGGAATATGGCAGAATTTGGTAGATTCTGGCGGAATATAACAGATTGCCATCTCGCGGTTGGTCTCTTCTTACTACGTCAGTGGAAACAGGTGGACGTGTGTAAGGTATCACAGAGGTGTCCCGTAACAGTATCCCCCCTTTAAACTCGAGCTTCTGCAAGATAGGGTTGTAGTAGTTCTGGGTAGAGTTTATGGAAGTCTTCTACGGCTTATATAAGTCCTATAGAGTTAATGGGTTCCTACGTGGGCTTATTAAAACCTCTCCATTTCGTAAGATATATATATTAGCGTTTTCGTTTATTATACTTAATATTGTTAATTCTTTTAACAAAGTACTTATCCTTACTATCTACCTTAACTAGTGGGGGAGGGTCCTAGATCTGTCTAGGCAGGGCATTTAATATAGGGGTAGTAGGGTAGAGGACTAACGTATGGAATACAGGATGGATTTTGACTGTATTAGGGAGCTTTAGTCGGTAGGTATAAGGAGAGACGACTTTCTTAACTTTATAAGGGCCGGCGTTCTTCCAATTAAATTTCTTAGTAGGTTGTTTTGTGTTTAGATTTCTTGTATCCAACTAGATAAAGTCACTAATTTAATAGGCTGGTGCTAGGGTTCGGTTCTTATTTGCTACAGCTTTATAGATAGATTGGGCCCATGTTATTTTATTAGTAAGGAACTCTTATAGTTCTTCTATTTTTTTTACAAATTTATTTGCTTCTGCAACCTATAAGGCTTAATGGGCTAGGTGAGGAACGTTACTAAAGGGGTTAAAACCTATTCGCGGATACTGGCTATAGTTGGCCAGGAACGGGGAGACCTTTATAGTTTCTAAGATGGAGTTATTTGCAGTAAACTTAGTAAATATAAGCTAGTCTATCTAGTTATCCTACAAATATGATATATATATCCGGATATACTGTTCCATAATAGCATTTATATGTTCCATTTAACCGTCTGTTTCTGGGTAGTATGCTATAGACAATAGTGCTTTAATATAGAGTTAGGTAGTTAGTTCTTTTCAAAATATAGAGATAAACTATCTGCCTCTATTGGAGATGATCGTTTTGGGAAGTCTATAGAGTTTCCATATATAGTCTAGGAATAGTTAGGTAATAGTAGGTGCTGACATATTAGGGTAGGCAATTAAGTGTTTTATCTTAGATAGTTAGTCTATAACTACTATAATGTTTATGCAGCCTTTACTTTTGGGGAGATTAATAATAAAGTTAATTAAGATGTTTTTCCATCTTCGGTCTGGAACAGGTAGTGGCTTTAGAAAGCCGTTGTATGTCTTATATAAAGCTTTAGCTTGTCGGTAGGTATGGCAGCTAGTAATATATCTTTGTATTATATTATACATGTTCGGCTAGTAGTACTCTTATTAGAGCAGTTTTAGGGTTTTTCCTTAGCCTAGGTAACCGGCTACTGGCAGATTATATGCATATTTAAGGAGCTTAAGCTTAAGTTTATTATAGTTAGGTATAACTAGACGGTTCTAGTAGTATAAGCGGCCTCTACAGGCTTCGCATTTACTTAGAGAAATCCTTTTAAAGCGTCTAACGCTGTCTTAAATTAGCTTAAGCGTCTCTTGGATAAACTTATTGTTTGGGTATTTATTAGCTATAATCTATTTAATGGTTTAATTGGTTATTTCAAGGACATATACTAAGAGATCTTTAGTAGGGGGTTTAAATAGTTTGGGGCGGAGCAGAGTCTAATTATGGTAGGAGTATGCTTCTTCTTAAGCTAGTGTATCTTGTAAACGTTGGGTTAGGGTATTAGGTTTCTAGCGTTAAACGCCTAGGCGATACATAATAGAGAATTAGAAATGGGACAGATATTCTAACTAACAGGCCTATTAGTGGCTTAGCTGTTTTATAGTTGTAAAGTATTGTAGGTTCTTATAGTTGCTAAGAACCTTAATTAGGAATCTAAAGCCTTTTAGTTTAGGTCGCTATTGTTTAAAACATCTAATAATAGCTAATAGTTCCTTATTATAGATCTTATAATTGCATTTGGCTAGACTTAATTATTTTAAAAAGTATGCTATGGGGTACAATACTCCTTCCTTGTTATATTAAGACAGGATGCCTCCAGTAACATAGTTGGATAAGTTAGCTTCTATAATACTTATTTAGTTTGGGTCAAAGTATTAGAGTATAGGTGCGGTAGTAAATATAACTTTTAGGTAAGTAAAAGCTTTCTTATATTCCTTATTAAAGATAAAGGCTTTATCCTTTTGTGTTAAGGCCATAAGGGGTAAAACTAAGGCGGAGAAGTTATTAATAAACCGTTAGTAGAAATGGGCAAATCCTATAAAGGCCCTTACGTCCTTAACGTTCTTAGGTTCTTGCCAGTTTATAATTACTTTAACTTTCTTAGGGTCCATTTGTATGCCGTCTGTGGAAATAACAAGTCTAAGGTATAGAACTTCCGTTTTATAGAACTTGCATTTGTCTATATCTAACTGTAGGCTAGCTCCGCGCAAGGCTTATAGGACTAGTTTAACGTATTTTCAGTATTTAGCTAGATTATTACTATATATTAAGATGTTGTTGATATAAGTAGTACAAAAGATGTCTAGGTATAGGTGCAGGGTGTTATTTATAAAGTGTTAAAAAGAACTTGGGGCGTTTGTGAGGCCAAATAGCATTACTAAGTACTTAAATAATCCGTATTGAGTACGAAATGTAGTAAGCCATTTGTCTCCTTTCGTGATATAGAGGCGGTTAAATGCGTGGATAATATTAAGCTTTGTATAGAAGCGAGCCTTACTTAATTAGTTTAGTGTCTCTTAAATTAATAGGATTGGGTATTGGTTCTTAATAGTGACAGCGTTAAGAGCTTAGTAGTCTATGTAGAAGTGTAAACCACTACTAGGTTTCTTAATAAAGATTACTGGCGCGGCTATAGGTAAAGAGCTTGCTCTAATAAATTCTTTGTCTAGATATTTATCTAAGTACTTCCGTAGTACCTAAAGTTTGTTTTAGGACATTCTATATAGGAGTCTAAATCTAGGATGTTTTCCTTCTTTAATTATAATCTTATAATTATATAGGCGGCGTTCTAGTAGCTTATTAGCTTTCTTTTATAAGAATATATCTAGGTATTTATGGTACTCTACTGGTACCTTTATAGCGGGGTTAGTGTGCTTCTTTGGCGCTAAGGCCTTCTTAATATCGGCTATTATAATAGTAAAGATCGTATATTCTGGTTTCCTGGCGAGTTATATAAGCGGAGTAGCTCCAATTATGTGGATATCTAAGGCGTTAAGCGGGCTTAGATTGTTCTTAGTTCTTTATACGGTTTCCTATTTGGTTTTAGGTTCGGTGTTAGATATAGAGTTAGTGTTAGATTTAGGTTCGGGCTCTTTAAGTATCTTTTTTATAGTAGAATACTAGTTCTTTTGGTACTTTTGTATATTAAGCTTCTGCTTGGTTTGGGGTAGTGTAGTAGTTAGGGTTAGTTTATATAATTTAGTGTGATTTCCGGGTCCTTAGTAGACGTTAGTAGAAATCTTATATTTATGGAATTTGGTGGAATTTTTAGGTTTTGGTTTGGGGTCTAAACCGCGAGTTATAAGGCACTTCTGCTTGCAACGGGAAGCGGTAAATAGAAGCTTAAGGTTGTCCTAGTTAATGGTTACCTTATATAGCTTTATCTAGGGTTGTCTAAGGATCACTAGGTAACCTAGGATAGTAATAAAGAGCTTAATTAATTCTTTGTAGTTTAGGTATTAGAGTCTTAGGGCCGCTATATAAGTAATACGGCCTAAGATAGTGCGTTTACCATTAAATCCAAATACGTTAATATGCTGGTTAAGGGGTGTTAGGGTAAACCTATTGTCTTATATAAAGATCTTATTAATAAATCCTATGCCGCTAGCTCCTGTGTTAATTAGGACTTAAGCATTAGCCTATTAACCTTTTTGCTAAAGATGGTAGTTAACGGTTATACTACGATCCTAAGAGTTAGGGTTTATAATATCTAATGCATTCAACGAGATCCTGTGATATAGCTGTCCTGGAGAGCGACTTAACTCTAGGACATACCTTTTAGTGGTAAGTAGGAAGGGGTTCCTATAGAATGTTGGTTATAACTTCGTCCCTATAAGTGGTGCTTACTAGATGCGGGGCTAGAACCAGGTAAAGATCGGGAACGGTAACTAGAGGATTAATATGGTAAACAGCTGCTAGTATTAACCGTTCGTAAATTCTTTTAGAAAGGGATAGAGTAGTAGCTGGAGATATAAGCGTCGCTTCTGCACTTAAAATAGAGGCTGTATTTAATGCGTTGCTCTTATTTAGTGGATCCTTTTAGGGTATAGGAAAGGGTTCTAGTATTAATATCTATAGTGTCTAAGTCCTTGCGGGTCTTAGGCGGCTGGGGGGTAGAGTATTAAGGTATATATTTTAGGGCGAGGCGTAGTAAGTCGTTATACAGGCCATTAATAATGTTGGCGCAGGTGGTAATAGTACCTAGCAGTTTAACTCCTATAAGAGATGCTTTTAATTTGGGGTTTAGAAACTCTACTAGGTAATTAATTAAGGTGGGTTTGTTCTATTTAGTCTCTTTAGCGTAGTAATGGAATTTAGCAAAGTATAATAGGAAGTTCTTGGAGCTCTATATTATCTTATTTAGTTTCCTTTGTGATACGGCAACTTAGTTAGGGTTGCTATAAGATGCTTCTAGTATAGTAACTAGTTCCTCTACCGTACTTAGTTGGAACGGGTATACAGTATCCGCGGCATCTCCTTTTAGGCGGCTTCTAGCGTAACAAAGCTGACTGTTAGGGGTAGGGTAGCAGTTAATATTGCCGCTTAACTTATTCTAAAGTTGGTTAAGGAAAGAGCGTAGCTTACTCCTCTTACTAGAATAGGCGGGAGGATTAGGGAGATATTTAGATAACTTTTTTTAGGGGCATTAACTGGCGAATTTGGGGTTAAGGAGTTAGTTTTAGATACGTTCTTCTTATCCAGTGTTTATGGGTTGATAGTAGTAGAGATAGGTAGGGGCAACGGTATAGTAGGTGGTAGGTTGTAATAAATCTCTTTAACTTCCTTTTTTAGGGATTGGATTGTCTTATAATATTAAGTTTCTTATTAGGTAAGAGCGTCCGTAAAAGCCTCTTAGAGACTTCTTATTTATTTGGTAAATAGGGTGTATAGGTTATTTATAAATAAGGGGGTTTCCAGGTTATTCTGCATGTTAATTAGGGCAGGACGGAGTATATAGTTTAATATAATATAGTGTCACAGAGCGAGTATAAGCGACAATAATATATAGCAAAGTAGATATTATTAAGCTATATATATAAACTGTGTAATAAAGTTAAGACGTTACGTAAGGAGAGAAAGTAAGGAAACGGGAAGAAAGGGTATATATTATTAGTTTGGTTGCTTAGTCGACACATACACGGAGCAGAATAGGATTTAAGGGGCAGTCCTGGCAGAACTTGGCAGAATTTAGTGGGCTTTGGCGGAATATAGCAGAATTTGGTGGATTCTGGCGGAATATAGCGGAATTTGGTGGATTCTAGCGGAATATAACAGATTGCCGTCTCGCGGTCGGTCTCTTCTTACTGCGTCAGTGGAAACAGGTGGACGTGTGTAAGGTGTCACGGAGGTGTCCCGTGACAAAGCCTATGTATACAGAGCTTCGTGCAAAGCCTCTATATATAGAGCTTTGTATAGAGCTTCTACAAAGCTTTATATAGAGCTTTTATATAGAGCCTCTACAGGACATAAAGGCAGTAAGTTTATAATATAGCAATAAGTACTTATAGCAAATAGTTATAGATTTTATATAGATTTTATATAGATTTTATATATATTAGCGGGTTTTTTATTATGTTATATAGAGGGTTAATACGTTAATATATCTTAATAACGCGTTTTTTAACTTTAAAAGAATTAATTACTTACCTAGGCAATTACTAGAATATAATAATTAGTTCTTTTAAAAGCTTATATACTAGTATATAATTAATAAACTTTTTAAAACGATATTATGTGTTATAGTTAAACAATTCGAATATCCGCACCGTCTATAATATAGATATTAATATAAGTTCTACAAACCTTGCTAAATAGGCTTAGACGTGATTTTAGCAGCGCGTCTATAAAGAGTTAGTTAGTGCAGCGGACTAATAGAATATCCGCGCCAACTAAAATTACCTCTAAGCTCGCTTAGGTAAAGCCTAACTAGTAAATCTTGCCTACTAAGATAATAAAGAGCAGAATTGCCTAGCTAATAGTGTTAACTCCCTTAACTACTATTACCTATTTATAATTGCCTAGCTATATAAGGATTGCTTAGTGTTACGATAACGATGTATTATATGCGAACGCTAGATGAACAAGCATCAGATTCGTAGAATTGATAGCTACGTACGGCTGTCGTGGAGACTCAAGAGGATTGCTAGAGAGCTCAACAAGAATGCAGCTGCGGGCGAATCTATATTGGGGCAATCGGGGCGGATAAACTATCTGCCAAGCGATATCAAATAAGGAAAGGAAAGCTACGCGTCTAGCGTAGCGCGTGTCGCGGGCAGTCCCGTGACACTTAGCCTACTATATTAGAGCTTATAACTTCTTTTAATATTATAGCTATACCTATTATAAACCTAGTCTTATTAAAGTTATAAGTATCTTTATTAAGTATGCCGTACTTCTAATATGTCTCCTTAATACACTTAAACTATATACTAATTATAACTAGATCCTTGCATTTTGCGCGCTATAACTAGAACTTTTAATTCTACTTTATTTATAGCTCTAGCTAGGTCCTTATAAAGCAAGGTAACTAATTTTACCTATTAGCTAAGGGGGAAGGATTTTAGCCGCGCGTTATAAGTAAAGTGTCTGCTATATACCGTATATTAATAATATAGGGGGAAAATCCACGTTAGTTAAGCTCTAGGATCCACTATATAAGCGCCTACTCTTCTATTAGCTGTAGCTTTTATTTTTTAGTATTAAATTGCGCGATTAGTACTAATCTTTTAACGCGACGCTAGAGGCTTATTTAAGGAATACTATATAGCTTTACTGCCTTATAAAGGCTTAAAATCTATTTATTCTAAATAGACTACTTTAAAATAGATGTTTACCTTCTTGCTAAAGCTTCTAGAGATTCTATATTAACGCCATTAATAATTTAGTTAAAAACGCGTTATAATTTTAGTTGGGTGGCCTAGTGACTAGGGCGGCCCAATAAGTGGTAAAACATATTATCCGCCCCATAGACTATTTGCTTACGCTTATAGTCCTACACAGCTTAATAAAATACTAAGCTTAACGGAATATGAGCTCTACTATATAATTTTAAAGCCATAGATTTCTATATAGGCTATATATATATAGAAATCCTTAGTGGAGCACCTTAAGTAATAGCCTAGCTATAATCCTGCCAAATATTATAAGTTTAAGGCCTCTGCATATAATGGACTCGTATAAATGCTTCTAAACCAAAGCTTGTATATTGCTACTATATAAGAATACTAAGCTAACGAGAAAAAGAAGTCTATTAGAGACTAGTAAGATATAAAGAGGTCGCTAAGGCGCTAGTAGTAAGTAAGCTAATAGCGATTTTCTATCCCGGGGATAGAAAATCCTAATTGGTTAGCTTTATAAGTAGTATTGGCAGAATATAGCAGAATATGGCAGAATTTAGTAGAATGCCTAGAAAGTAGTAGGTGACGCGCTCTAGCACCGTTATATTACCCCCCCTCCTAAAAAAGCCTGCCCTTAGGCTTTGTCCAAGTTCTTTATTATTATCTAGATTGTTATAGTTATCCAACCCTTCCTCCTAGCATTTAATCTAGCTGTCTAGTTTACGTAGTAGTCTAGAAGGTCTAGGTAGGTTAGGTAAAAAGTTCGTAGCTTATGGGGAGAGTACTTAAAGTTAAATACAGGGTACTATTCTAGATCTTTATTGTAACCTACCTAGCTTGTACACTATTTTAAGGTACTACGGTCCTTCTTAACTGCTAAGATCTCTTTAACTTCCTGTTTCTTATCCTTTATAATCTAAATTAGTGGTAGGGAGTTATTGTACTATCTAGGCAATGGGTTGTCTGTGACCTTCTATAGTTAGTTTAAAGAGAAAATAGAGTAGATCTTTATTAACTCTAGTAGCTTAGCCCTAAAAGAGTGCCCTTCCTTTTTAATAATTTTATAAGGGCTAGCTATTTAGTAGTCTAGTTTATAGCTTAGCCTCTAGGTTTTCTAGTTTTTTATTAATACCTATATCTTATCTCCTGCTTAAAAGTCTACCTTGCGGCAATATTAGTTTATATTAGCCTCTTTCTTTTCTTATACCCTTTTTATAATTGCTTAGGCAGTCTCCTAGGCCCTATATATTCTCTTAGTAAATGTTTGGGACTTTTTATAGCTAAGGCGTTCGCGGGCCGTTATAGGTCCTATAGGTCTATCCCAATTAAAGGATGTTTATGGCTTATACCTGTAGAGTAACTTAAATAGTAACATTCCTATACTATTATAAGGGAGCGTAAGCTGTACGTAGTCTATTATAGGTAGTAGTTCCAACTAGTTGTCCTAGTAGTAATTAATAAAGGGGCGAAGTTACTAGTTAAGGTACTAGTTTATAATCTTAGTTTAGCCGTTGGTTTAAAGGTAGAATATAATAGAGAGCTTAATTTTAATCTTAAGGATATAGTAGAATTTGTCTTAGAAGTCTAATATAAATTAGGGTTTATAGTTAGAGATAATATAAGGACGCGAAGAGGCTTTGGGGAAGATTTAAAGGAATAATATAAATTCTATTTAAATTTAAGGGTATATAGCTTTTGTAGAGTACAAGACGTTGCGTAAAGAAGAGAAAGGAATATAGGAAACTTGTAACTAAATATTTAGGGTCTTGGAAGCAGACGCGTAGGCATAAGCCTACGCGGATTTTAACAGGTTTTGACCAAATTCTATTACATTAGTAGAATTTAGTGGAATTTGATTAAGTTGGCGGAATTTAGTAAAATTTAGCAGAATTTAATTAAAGCGTTAGAATTTATCTGTTAAGTGTTTTACTAAGACATTTCTACTATAACTAGGCTAGTCCTGTTATAGTACTCCCCCTTTTAACTAAAGGTCCAAATAATTTAATTTTAGTTAAGACTTATAACCTATCGCGTGTTATATAATCGCGTTATAAGCGTTATAGTATATTTTAAGTTCTTTTTAATTTTAAGTTTCCTACTATTATGTTTTATATATTTATATTAGGTGGCAATTGTTTACCTTTATATTATATCCATCTAGCTAAAGCAGGCCGTAAAGGATGGTTCTTATGGAATTCTTTTACTAAGGAAGGCGCGTTAGCCTTAATCTGGTTATAGATTTCCTAGGTTTATGTTTTATATCCTTTCTACTTAATAAGAAGTTTAAATTGTTTAGATCATGTTTTCTATTATATATTATTAATTAAGTTAATTGTCGGTATCACTTCCGGTGATACGTAATGCTATTATAATAGTATGGGTGGTAACTAATTTTGATTAATGCTTATTAATTCTCCTATTCTATAGGTGGAATTTGGTGGATTTCCTGAGCTCGCTTAGCTCACGTAACTAACCCAATTAGTTACAGACAACCTCGTTTAGACACTAGGAGTATTTAGTTTTTGATAGTGCTTAAGCACGCCTCCTGCCAAATTCTGCCAAGTTCTGCCAGGTCCCATCAAGTTCTGCCGAATTCTGCCATATTCCACCAAATTCCATCAAGTTCTGCCAAATTCTGCCATATTCCGCTTAGATTCTGCCGAATTCTGCTAAGTGGTTAAAGTGACCAATCACAATTTTCCATCCCCGGGATGGAAAATCGCTATTGGCTTACTTAGTACTAGCGCCTTAACGGCTAGCCTTGCATCTTCGCGCTCTTTGTTCCTGCTTTAATATCTTCTCCTCTCTCTATCCACTCAGTAACTTGTAGCTTAATTATATTCGTATTAATTAGGTCCTTTAACGCCTGGCAAGGCTTTAATTTTATTATAGTGTCTATAGGGTTACTGCCCCTATTAATCCATTTAATCTTTACTATCTCTCTTCTCTTATACGATTGTTATAAACATATTAGGTCAACTATAAGTCGTTTCTCTTATATTGTCCCGAGTTTGACTAAGCAGTTATATAGAGATTTTAAATTGGTATAAAGGGTAAGCGGTAGTCGTTTAAGTTATAGGATCTTCTTAATAGTTGCTTTAATTGTAGCTCCGGTGTTAAATCCGTAGGCTATACTATATAGTTCAGATGCTAAGACGCTTTGTGTAACTTGCTTATATTTAATAGATAACCAATAGAGGATATTAGCCCTATTATCCTTATCTATAAGTATAATAACAAAGCCGATCTAAGAAAAGAGGTCGTAGTTATTAGCAAAGGACGAGTCCGTAAATATCATCAGTTTAAGAGTGCTTGTATTAAGTTATATAAAGCGAAGTCCTTGGGAGGGATTATTAATTTGCCATTATAGCCGCTTATTAAGCTGCTTCGTATATTCTTCCTTTGGGTTAATAACTTATGCTATAAAGGAGAGGTTAAAGGCAGCTTCTAGTTAATAGACTATGGCGATATAGGCTCCTCTTACTCTCTAGGCAACATACTAGTCCTTTAGTGTAACTGCCTTGCGGACTTCCCCTCTGGAGCTGGTTAGGTCTGTAGCCTTTATAGTAACCAACTTTAGGTTCTAGCATTAACGTTCCTAGGTAAGGGCTATTAAGTCCTTTTCTTACCTAATGCAGCCTCCGTTAAACTTAATTGGGGTATTTAGCGTAAGCTTCTCTCTCTCCTTTACTAGAAACTTTGCTTCTTAAAGCCTAGCTTCTTTAGCCTCCGCGAAGGTTTTATTAGTAAGAAATAGTGTATTATTGGTCTGCAGTCCTATAATTCCAAAGCCGTTGCTATTTATATATAATAAGCAGGGGTTATATATTAACTGGTTCATCCGTAGCTTATTAAGGTGGTGGTGGTGGTATATATTAAACCAATAGTTGCCGGCTTCTGGGACACTATAGAGTGGTTTAATAACTCTCAGAATTAATCTATTCTTTAGTTTAAGTTCTAGTGGTAGGTGTATAAAGAAGTCTCTATTTAGGTGGGTACTAGACTATACATAAGCTTGTAAGATATCGCGTAGGTATAAAGAGGCTAGTCTTCTTTTATTTCCTTATAGGGTTGCCGTAAGTGCTAGGATAATTCTCTGGCTAACACGTTAAATAGTTAGTAATTGTGTTAAGACCAGATCTTTGCTATAGTTATTATAGGCTTGTATAACCAGTCTAGACTTTTTAAAGGCCTTGTCTATTCTAGCGTTCTTAATCTCGTTAATAAATTGGGAGTTGAAGATTCTGACTCCTTTTAGGATGTCTGCTGTATTGGTAAACTCAAAGACACCTTTCTTAAGTAAACCGTTTACCTCCTTACGTCAAGACTCTGTGAATGACGGTAAGGTATACTTAGAGGTTATAGTATCTGGTTTTATTAGGCTGTTGTTAATAAATATTAATACATCTACGATATTTTGCTGCGACTTTGTTAGCGGTCGTTATATCCGTTTTAATCTTCGGGGGGGTACAGTAGCTGCTAGTTCCTTAGTTAGTTCCTCAGTTGGTTCCTTATTCGGTTCCTTAGTCAGTTCCTTAGTTAGTTTCTTAGTTAGTTCCTCAGTCGGTTCTTCTAGTTTAGGTTATAGGTATAGTTTTACTGCTATGGTCCTAAAGTTAGTAGGTCCACTAGGGAGCTATATCTTATATATCTCTCCGTCGATTCTAAGTAGCTTAAATAAGCCAGTCCATCTGCTGCTTTGTCTAGTATTACCTTCGCGCCATACAAGTATATCTAAGTTGAGGGGGAGGTTATGGATTGTGGTAACAGATGGACCATTTTGTTAGTTTAGTGCATTGTTAACTTGCTTCTTTACCCTAATCCTTATAATCTCCTCTATTGCCTTCTTTATAGCTGCCGCTCGCTGTGTAATGGAGGGTGCTGGTGGGTTGAGTTCGCCTATTTAAGGGTAGGCACTAAAGATAAGTAGTGTTGGGACCAGGCCGTCTAGGCTAGCTATGTCATTGGTAGCTTTTACTGCTATTTATAAAGCCAGTTCTTTAGTTATTCCTAAGTCCTATAGTTCCTTTATAATTATTTAGTATGCTTAGTGTAGTGTTAGATAAGCTCTTTCTACTATTCTAATGGACCAGTGAGCTTCTACTGGGATGCTCTTGGTTAATATAGCCATTACTATAGCGTGCTGTTGAAACTCCTTGCTTATAAAGTTCTTCCTAGTGTTATAGGTAATGTAGTCAGGTGGTCTAATATAGGTATTAATCCAGTATAGTTATAGGATATCCCATATATGTTTTACGGAGATGTTGCGTAGCTATCTTGCGGCTTAAAATCTGGTAGCTTCGTCAATAACATAGAGGATAGGGTTTCCGTTAATGTACATAATATTAATAAAGATGGAATAGTTAAAATCGGAGTCTTAGTCTTCTTATAATATAAACTTAAACCGTCTGGGAGATTTGCCGTATTTCTAGCAGTAGGAACAGTACTTGGTAAGATAGTTAATAACCTACTTATTAATATTATTGTGGCCAAAGCGTTTTAATACTTTATACAGCTTGTCTACCGATGGGTGTCCAAAGCAACGGTAGAGTCGGCGGAGTTCGGTAGTGGTTAGATAGCAAGGGTTTTAATTAAATAAATAGGTTATAAATAACTGTAGTAACTCTTCCTATAATAAGAAGGGGTAACTAAATTAGCGAACTATTGGTACTAATTTTGTTAGGGTAACTAGGACATTCTTAAGGTTATTATAGTAGACCTTTAGTACGTCCATATCTACGAGATACAGTAGGAAAGGTATATTAGCCTTTATAATATGGAACTCAATATTACCGACTAGTATGTTGGCTGTGACGGAGCTAATGGAAGAGGTAGAACCGATGCTAAACTAGACGTTAATAGCGCCAGCCTTTAAAGTATTAATAACGGTATTATGGGTCTTCCTATATGCAAGGTATTGTCTATAGCCAGCTGTTAATCTCTTTAAGGCTCCTATATTAATCATTACTCTATAGAACTTGTCAGAGGTATATTAGCTAGTAGCAACGTAGGTAAATAGGTCTAAGTCGTTATAGTAAGCAATTAGATTGGTGCCGGTAATTATATAGGTAAAGGATTGGTCCGCTAAGTTAGTTATAGTATTAATAGCTCCTTTATACTGTATTATTCTAAAAGAGGTAAGGAATAATTCGGTCTGTTCCTAAGTTAGAGATAGTAGTAGTAACTTAATATTGATTATAAGAGCTTCTATTACGTCATCGGTAGATTCTAAGTTAAGTTTATTATTATAATCTGTTCCCTCGTACTTAGTGATATATTGCTTAACGTGCCTGTTAAAGCGGCAGTTAAGTCTATCTTTAAACTTCTTCCTTAATTCGTCGCGTTCTTCTCTTAAATATTTAGATAACTAGCAGCCTTCCTTATAATAAACAAAGTAGCGCTTCTTCGATAATGCATGTTAGTTAGATAAAAATGGTTGTGTTCTATAAGGTAATTAGGGGTATTATCTATGGTAGCGGCGGTTAGTAAAGAAGGCTTAGGGGTTCTCGCTATTTAACTTTTTAAATATTATAATAGAGGATTATAAGTTATTAATTAGACCAGTTAGGCTGTCAGAAGGTTTAAAGTAGGCATATTAGCACGCTGGTAACTCTTAGCAGGCGTTAATAAGCTTATTATAAAGGAACTTGTCTATGCGTAAATCTAGGTTAAGGCCATACTAGAGGTGTCTTAGTTCTTTAATAAGTAACTATAGGCAGTCTAAGGTTAACTTTCTAGCATTCTTACTCTTGCCTACTATGGACTTTAGAGTTGTCGCGTTCTACTACCCTAGTATACTACGTCTATACTTAGGTCCCTTAAAGTAGTTACGTGTGGCGTCACAGATTTGGTTAAATAAAAGGGTTAGGGTAACGTTCTTAAGGTTAATATAGTAGTGGTCAAGTGCTAGACCGCGTAGTATTGTGGGGTAGGCTTTAACCTTGGCTTCTTAGGGTACATTAGCTCTGCTACAGAGGTTATAGAAGATGGTAAGTTTAAAGTTGAAGTTATTATCTTCTCCGCTATACTTATTGTCTTCCGTGTATATCTTCGCGAGGTTTGTTAGCTCCTTGCTAAAACTCTAGATTTAACTCTATCCCCTAATTAGTTCTAGTTATAGGGTTAAGTTAATATAGTTAGGCTCCTATTATAGGGGTAGTATAGGGGTAGGTTAGGGTATAGTAGGTAGTATCATAAGTAGGGTAAGGTTTATAGTTAGTGAGATTAAGATTAGGGTTTTAATAGTAGTGGTGCTAGCAAAGTTGTTCTTAAAAAGGTAGTTAATTCGTCCTAAGGTAAACTTTCCTCTAGTTGCCATATGCTCCTTAATCTTAGGCTTAGTCCACTCTATAGGGTCTTCTTCTTACAAGGTGTTAAATAGTGATTTAGGGACTATAGCATTCCTATACTTCCTTATCCATATGCCATTAGTCCGTAGGAACGTTTAGAGCTTTTAGATACCAATTTAGTTGCAATCCTTAAAGATTTATATTATAAAGTTTTAGAAATCTTCCTTATAGACCTCCTATAGTTCATTGTCCTTAAGGTTATACGCTTTGTATTTTAGGATCTTAAATTTCACAAATTTATTAATATCCTTTGTGGTGGTTTCGTCGGACTATAAGTTAATGCCTTTAGGCCATTTCTCCTGTCCTGCGTTAACTTGTGCCCTAATGTCTAACATGTTGATTCTTGTCTCGTGACTCCTATTAAGTTCGATTTTAGGTTCTAGATAAAAAATGCGTAATAGACGCAAACCAAGGGCCTATTAAAAGGGTTGGTTCCTTAAGTACCTAACGCGTTTAAAATACGTAATGGACGCGAACTAAGGGCCTATTAGATAGGGGTTGGTTCTTTAAGTACCTAAAGGCTATATATAAAAAATTAAGGGCCTATTAGATAGGGGTTGACTTTTTAAGTATATATTAACTAGTGCTCCTTAACGTGATCTGGGTAGTATAAAATGCGTAATAGACACGAACCAAGGGCCTATTAAAAGGGGTTAGTTCTTTAAATACCTAAGGGCCGTATATGAAAAATTAAGGGCCTATTAGATAGGGGTTAACTTTTTAAATACACGTTAACTAATGCTCCTTAGCAGGCGAGATTGGTAGAGGCCTTTAGCAGGGACTAATCGAGCTTGTCTCTCTTTGTAGATAATACGTCTCCTAATCTGTGATTACTAATTAGTGTTGGTATCACCTCCGGTAATATGTAATGCTATTATAATAGTATAGGTGGTAACTAATTTTAATTAATGCTTATTAATTCTCCTATTCTATAGGTGGAATTTGGTGGATTTCCTAAGCTTGCTTAGCTCACGTAACTAACCCAATTAGTTACAGACAACCTTGTTCAGACATTAATAAAGCATAAACTGTTAACGTATTTCACGGGTGAGCTGGTCAAACGGGTGAGCTGATTACTTCAAAAACACACCAAAAAATGGAAAAATCACACTTTAATATCTTAACAACCACTTAATAATAAATTTTAATAATTTAAATT
>Ga0307507_10007325_pt1 | contig 16128 bp, 12 predicted proteins | sample 7_EM_MG_FD_207223 | JGI IMG/M metagenome (GOLD analysis project Ga0307507, IMG submission 207223) | Populus trichocarpa ectomycorrhiza microbial communities from riparian zone in the Pacific Northwest, United States - 7_EM | ecosystem: Host-associated > Plants > Roots > Unclassified | place... | reverse complement strand
AGTGAAAGTTCTTTGAACTTGAAACTTGTATAAATCTTATACTTAATTTTTATCAAATAAATAGAAATGGTGAAATTTAAACTCGTGACTGTTTGATTATGAAGACTCTGATATCATATCAAAAAGTATCATAACTTAATAACTTAAATTATTAAATAAAATTTTAAAATATAATTTATATTATTTTCTAATAATAATATAAGGAATCTCTCATAGGACACTTAAAAAAAAAATTCTAATCTAAAACTTAATACAAAACAGACAAATCAAAGTACATAAGTTTCGAAGTTTAAATTTGAGTTATCATTAACTAAAGACAAAAGGAAGATCTCAACAATCTTAACAAAATATTGTGTTCTCTCCTTTCTTTTGAGTCTCTCTCTTCTCTTTTTTTCTTGTGAACCCTTCTCTTTTCTTTGCTTGAATAACAATCATGATTGTTTTCTTTTATCTTCTTCAAAATACAATTGTGATCTAATTATTTTATTTTTCAACATTAGTACCTTTTTACCGTTTGCACTCAGCCCTTTGACCCTCTGGCCCCAAAAGAAAAAATCTTGAATTGGACACTGAAAAGCCTCTGATAATCAACATCATGCAATATCATGTTTTTCTCCTCTGCTTCTCTGCATTGAACTTGGTGATTTCTGCAACTTCTGCTGTTGTGTTTTACAACTAGTAGATTCCTTTGAATGACTTGTTGTGTTTTGGTCATGGTGGGTCCTGTTCATGCTAGGCATTTCACATGCTTCGAGTTCCAAAAAATGTTTTTGATGGGTCCATTCATCTAACTTGCGTCTTCTTTTTAACGTTTTTTATGTACAATTGTAGGGTTTTATAGGCGGGAGTTTTAACTGATGTAACTAATTTGAACCGGCCGGTCTACCTCAAGAAAATCACCCGCAAGTGGTGTTTGTCCTCATTGGTGTCTCTTTCTTCACCACTTTCTTGCTTCAATAGCTGTACTTTGTTTTCTATTCTTGATCGTGAAAGAACGTCAATGAACCTTTTGGTACTTAATTCTTTTCTCCCAAACCAAACTCAAATCACCAAGAAATGGCTTCCTTACATCAAATGCTCTCCGAGGAAGGATTTGAGCACAGAAAGTTCTTGAGAAATAGAGACAGATTAACTAGACCAGAAGAGTCTGTAATATTGCCAATACATATTTGCCATGACCAAAAGAGGTTCCAGTCTCCTAAGCAGAAGACCGATATGGGTTCCACGCGAAAAGGGTCGTCGATTTCGTCAAGGAGAGTGAGTTCGGATACGGAGAGGCTGCAGTCTAAGTCATTGTTGAAGGGAGAAGAACCTGCAATTGATGTAATAGCTATTAGAGCGGTGGTATCTATACTTAGTGGTTATATAGCCAGGTACATAAAAGATGTGAGTTTTAGGGAGGTGATTAGAGAGAAGTGCAACTCTTGCTTGGTGAGGAGAAGCAAGGGTTCGGATGATGGTATTTTTGTGAATATGGAAGTGGGAATGGAAAGCATTGAGAAGTTGGTTGAAGAGAAAGGAACAAGGAAGGAAGTGAAGATGGAGTCGTTGAAAAATTCAATTCAGCTTTTGAACATTGTTGCTTCTTTGAATTCTAAGAAATCAAGGAAGGGTTCAACTTGTGGTGTACCCAATTCACATCTCTCAGCTTGTGCTCAATTGTACTTGTCAATTGTTTACAAGCTAGAGAAGAATGACAGGATATCCGCTAGGCATCTACTTTATGTTTTTTGCGATTCGCCTTTTCTAGCAAGGACTCACTTGCTTCCTGATCTTTGGGAGCATTTCCTTCTTCCCCATCTACTTCATCTTAAGGTTTGGTACCATGAGGAGCTTGAGGCTCTCTCGGACTCCCAGCATGTTGAGAAGGAAAGACGGATGAAAGCTTTGAGCAAGGTCTATAATGACCACATGGATATGGGAACCATCCAGTTTGCTCTGTACTATAACGAGTGGCTCAAGGTTGGGGCTAAAGCTCCTTCTGTTCCTGCTGTCCCTTTGCCATCTAGACCAAGTTATGCAACATCAATGAGGAAATCATCAGATTCTTATAAATCGCGTTCCTCCATCAACACAAACTTGTAAGTAATCGATCACCATTTCCAAGTATTTTTCAAAAATAGAGAAAAGGTCTTGACAGTTATGTTATTTGCTTCATGATTTTTGTTTTAATCTCAGCAGATACCGAGCTGTGTTTGGCCCCACGCTAGAGCGGCAATCGAAGGACTTCGATTCTCGAAATAGAGCTTCAATGGATACATGGAGCATAGAGGAAGATAAAGTGTGCATAGATGAATACAAAGACTGCAGTTATGCTACTGTGAGTATCCCTTTGTCCCTATTCTCAAAACTCTGCTACCCTTTTCACTTGCCTATTTCTAACAAAATCCACTGCTTAATTGGAGAATATAATCAACAGGCTTCTCGTTTTTACAGAATAATAAGACGAGGACTACTCGAAGGCCATCAAGTAAAAATTATGTTATTTCGAATCATGATATATGGCATGAGCCGCTGAAATCAGAACTCTTTAGGCTTTTTTCATGTCGAAGTGTGTCATCAGAATGCCTAGGGAATGGCAACATCATAGTCAGGAGTAATTCAATCAGGAATGAAGCGACAACCCACCTTCCTCCTATTGATCTAAGTAGAGCCATTAGCACTATTTGCTCCTCAGATAGTCTGACTGAGTGTGAAACTGCAATCCGTGTCACTGCCAAAGCCTGGTTGGACTCCATTGGCAGTAATGTAATTGAAGGTGCTTTATCCAAAGCACCTGTGATTGAAGGATTGCTTGAGGTCTTGTTTGCTTCTACTGATGACAAAGTTCTAGAGCTGGCGATATCTATTCTCGCAGAGCTCGTAGTAAGAAATGAAGCAAACAGGTTAATAGTACTGAACTCTGATCCACAGCTCGAGATCTTCATGAAACTCTTAAAAAGTAACAGTTTGTTTCTTAAAGTTGCGGTTCTGCTTTACCTATTGAAGCCGAAGGCAAAACAGATGATATCTATAGAGTGGGTAGCACTAGTCCTACGAGTTTTAGAGTTTGGAGGCCAGTTGCAGACCCTATTCACCGTACGGTGCATGCCTGAAAAGGCAGCAATGTACTTCTTAGGCCAACTTCTAACAGGTTTTGATGAAGATAGGAACTTAGAGAATGCTAGTCAAGTTGTTGCCCTGGGAGGATTGAGCTTCTTGGTAAGGACCTTTGAAGTAGGAGACATTATTGAGAGAAATCATGCTGCTACACTCATGTCATGTTGCATTCGAGCTAATGGGAGCTCTCGGAACTACCTAGCTGAGAATTTGAACAAGGATTCTCTCCTTCAGCTCATTGTTCTCGGAATTCAGAAGAAATTTAAAGGATGTGTGTTCACTTTACTAGCCGATCTACTGTGCCTGAGTAGGTATGAATTTTCCAGTTTCTCTTCAGTAAAACATTTATGTTAAGTTTACTATTCATTTTGTGTTCTGATTAATCTGAGGAAATGTGAGCAGACGAACGTGGATCATCAAATTCTTAACTGGACTCGGTAATGGATGGGGTGGCTTGAACACCATGCACATCTTTCTAGTCTATCTCCAGAGAGCTTCACCTGAAGAACGTCCGCTGGTTGCAGCAGTTCTCTTACAGCTTGATCTTATGGTAAGTACATTTTTAAGTAAGCTAACGGTCCATGTTTGGCGCCAAAACCAAAATGCTATTTTATAACAGTTTGGTTTCAAAATCTTGAACAATAAATAGCAGTGATGTTGCAGGGAGATCTTTCGCAGTCCAATTTATATAGGGAAGAAGCGGTTGAGGCAATCACAGAATCTTTAGAGTGTCATAATTGTAGCACCAAGGTTCAAGAACAATCGGCGAAAGCTCTCTTGATGTTGGGAGGCTGTTTTTCATACTCTGGAGAGGCATCAGCAGAAGAATGGCTTTTACGACAAGCAGGTTTCCACGAGAGATTACGGGGATCATTTCAACGCAAGGAGATAGTTGATGGGAACTTGGTAAGCTTTAATATAGCTTCGTACCAGCAAAATGAATTCACTTTTAGAAAAGATTTCATTCTGAAGCACAAGGGAGGAGAGGTCTTTCTGGTGCTGCAATTTTTATTTTGTAACATTAGTCTAACAAATGAGGAAGCAACAGTTTGCTGATATAAAAAAATTCTTACACTCATGTGTAATGATTGCTTGTGCATTTTTAATGGTCGAACTAGAATGAAGAGGAAGATCCAATGGAAGATTGGCAAAGGAAAGTAGCAGTAGTTTTGCTCAACAGTGGCGGAAAGAGGTTTTTGTCTGCCCTTTCCAATTCCATTGCCAATGGCATCCCGATTTTAGTACAATCAAGCCTCTTCACTGTTGCATGGATGAGAAGAATCTTGCTTCCAGTCAGAAATGAAAATTCATACTCAACAACAACACCGCAGCTAACAGAATCACCACATTATGACAGAGCTCTTAATGGAAGAATGAATCCATCTTTTTCACAGCAGCATCTCATAAAAAATTCAGGTACAATGTTCTTGATCGATGAATTTTGTGTGAAAAGCTTTTTAAAGGGTTTTTACTTTCTGTTTTCTTGCAAAGAGAGCAGGCAACTTAGTCACAAATTGCCTCAAAACCTATGAAGGGAACCATGGACTTTATGCCAACTAAAGCTGAGCTTAAAAGAATCATTCTGGTTCTAACATGTCTGCAATGTGTACAAACCTGTCATATCTGATCAGAAGGTTGTTTCTCTCCTTAAACCTTTAATTTTCTGTTGACAGAATCTCTCTCTATGCTTTCAACATTGAATAAAGAGTTGATAGATCCTCTTCGAAATCCTTTATGACATGGATATCTTATCAGCCAATCTTTTCAATCAACACAAGCAATCACAGGAATCAAGAAATGCAACCAAAACACTGACAACCTGAATTCCTATTGCGCGATCGTCATCGCCAAGTTGTAGGTCAGAATTCTTGTTCCTCAAGAGGAGTTTGATACATGTTAATCTTTTTGTCTTCCTACTTTTAGCCATGTTCTTTTCTGAAGGCATTTCTACTGCATAGTAATGGTTCCAGTGCAAGTTCTTTCTCTTCACTGGCATTGATTTTGTAAGAGAAGGCATGTATTGAAGTGGATTTCTCCAATCACAACAACTGATATAGATTGATGAGATAATATTCTTCTGTATCCACCTCATTAGCCTGAAAGGACATGGCTCGAAATTTCACGTTGTCTGTCAAGAACAGTATCTCTGCAGCTTTCCAACTCACCCCACCCGTCAGACACATGCAATGGTCACCACCTACAGTGCCATTGCTGCTTACAATTATCTCCGTTTGGCCAAACCTGGCCTGTCACTCCACCATTCATCTGTGCCAGGTTACAGATTTACTAATCAAATTTTTGCAGGAGTCTTTCTCAACTATGCGATGCCCATGTTCACTGCATCTACTGATATCACCTTAAAACAACAAATTTTAGTGTTCTGGCCTGGCCTGGCACTGCCCTTTAGTGAAAAGAGGGCATATAATTCCAAACGCAAAAAAATGCAGCATGAGCTGCAATTAACAGAAAGAAAGCATTTCCTATCAAATTTTATGTAGATAGTCTTCTTCTTGTTCTTGGGGTCCCCCCATCACTTGCAGAATATGCAAAGCAATGGTCCCTGTTCCACATGAATGACTCCACCCCCTCATTAGTACCTTATAGAACGAAAATACAATATTCCACATTAATCTGAACCATAGAAGCAAGAGAAACTCAAGCTTCCAGAAATCTTAAAAGAAATCTAATAAAAATAAATAAATTCAATGACAATATAAAAAAAAATCCATCATCGTAACTGGAACACGTGTGGTCCACTACTGTCATTGGATTTTCTTACAACGAGTGTACTCTGAATCCACTTTGTAAAATTAGAGGTTTAGGGAGTCAAAATCGTCATCTTGTGAATTTTTTGACAGCGTATGTGGGTAGGTTTTTATACACTTGTAATAGTTTCACTATTCTTCTCTCGACTACAAGAACTGAATATCAGTGTTATTTGTATTAACAGTAAAGCATCTCAGTTTTAAGAGAAAAATATTTTATTTTTTAAAATTTTACTTTTTAATTTTTTTTTCATTCAATTTTATTTTTCAATATATTATTGATTTTAAATTGATTATTTTTCAGTTTTTTTCTTCTATAAAGATATTATAGTTTCAAACAAATATCTTAATATTTGATTAATACTTAATTTTTACAAGTGTTTATTTTATTATCATATAATTAAATAAAAAAATAATTAATTTTTTTTTAAACTGAAGTTCATGATCCAAGTCTCGGAATTTACAAATTAGGTCACAATTAAAAAAATGTTATTTTGAAATTTTTCTAAAGTTATATTATATTTTTATCGGTAACTCATTATTTTTTGACCTGTCATATCAACTTGATCATGTAGAGTCAACTTTCATGCTAGGTGATTTTATACATGGACAAGGCAAAAAGTTGAGTCAGAAAATTTTAAAATTAACCTATTAAATTTAATTAATAACAATAATAAATAATTCTTTAAAACCTCAATATTTTTTTGATTTAAAAAAATTTAATCTCATCCACGATGCAGAAAACTATTTGTTCATTCTTACTTTGTCTTCTCTTTTGATCGTATTTTGGTCCTTCGCCACATGAAATACTACCAATGTGAATAAACAGGGATGTAGCTGTGATTAAATTAATTGGAATTCATTTGTGGGCAAGAAATAATTAGACAAATTACTTGCAGTTTCTATGTTATGCATGTCATCTTTCGATATCCTACTGGACGTCATCAGTTTTCAAAGATTCTGCTTGATCTGGATTCTTTTGCTATGTTGGAATCATAAGGGGAGATTAACTTGAATGTACAGTGGAAGATGAGGCTGAGAAAACAAAAAAAAGCTTCAGGCTTCGAATCCAAACCTGCTCAGAATCACAAGAGGTTTTTTTTTTTTGCTCATAACCATCATCCCCTCGGTACACAAGTAAAAAATTCACAAAATATCATGTGAATATCCAAGACAATTCGAAAAGAAATCCAACACTAAACAAGAATGCTCTTCATCTTTGCTACAGCTTAACCTAAAGATTCTGAGAGACAGGACTCCGAGATTTCGATTGAGCCATGAGCTCGTGGCCTTGCTTTCAACTTCAAAATGAAAAATCCCCACTCATTATTGGTGAAAGTGCAAGAATCCTTTGAAAATGATAAAAAGCTGCTAATAAAAAGAATGAATGTATTATTCTTGATGATTGACTAGCACAAGCATTTTGAAGGGTCAATAAATAGATAGCAGGGCAAATCACATTGGGACTAACAGGAGGGATAGCTGATAAGATATAAATGATGAATCACAAGGCACATTAACAACATCAAAAGAAACATAGTTTTAAATTCAAAACCAACAATGTCAACAGGCATAACGCCATTTAAACGTTTTAAAACACACGAGGCTTAGTAATAGAAACCAAGAAACACAACGAAACAGCCATCCAAGCAGAAAACAAACCTAAAAGACATGCCATTCCTCCGATTCCCATGATCTGCAACCATGGTAGATACAGAAGAATTTGTGACTAGTTAGATTCACGCACAAACTCCTTCACTAATTTTTTATTTGCTTAGAAAAGGAGCGAGTTTGCGTAACATCATTTCAAAAAGAGATGAGGTGGTGATCTCCTTCACTGCCAGAATAGATGGGAACTTGCCGATAGATTTTCAAAGGCAATCTCTTTCACTGCCTGAAGTGATGGAGACTGGCCAATAGATTTTCAAACAAAATACATGATGTTTTCCAGGTCTGCATGCAGCATACAGAACCTCTCTTCCAACGAAGCTCCCACTGACAGAGATGATGAAGTCCTTGAAGATGATGAAGATGATACAGAAGATGGAGACTGCCCTTCCATTACTGCCTCATGGTAGAGCCTTCCTCTATAAGCAACAAGGTCAGCATAGTAGACAGGTGGAACTAACGACACAGGTTTAGTGCAACGAGCAAATGTAAAGCACATGTCATATATGAGCTTCTGCAACTGATCAGAACTGAGGCCATGCTCATCCCATAGAACATGGTAATGTGTGGGCTTGCTTGTCCCAAGGCTTCCGTAGTGGCTGCAGAGGTAAAAATCATACTCGAAAGGATGGACAATTTTTGTGTCCACAACTGTACCCGGAGACACATTGCCTATTCGCCCCCCATCCTCAAGAAAAAGACGAGTCTGGTGCCGCTTCTGGGCAACAATGAGTGTGATGGTTGGGGTGTACATGATTGACCTGAACGCCCTCTTGATGTCCATTAACTCGTCATTGAGAACCATATCAAACTGGCCCTCACTGACCCCATCACGGAATATCACAATCTTCTCAGGTTTTGCTTTATTGAGCCGAGAATAAAATTCAACAAGCTCCAAACACATATCACCAAAATTCAGAATCTTCTCACAACGATGGTCCTGAGGACGAACTCGAGCTGCATAGCGATTTGCAGCTGGCCAATTTGTAGTACCAACAACAGCAGCAATGGATGGACTTGTTGTGTTTCGAGCAGCAGGATGGTTGACATCAGCCCCAATAAACATGACGTGGTTTTCATCCCCAAAGTATGGAAGTCTGTCGCTGAGCTCTGCATTGCTTCCTCCAAGCTTAGCATTAATCTTGAGACCAATATTGGCAAGGTACTGATCATTTACTTTATTCGCAGAACGAGACAGACAGCATTGTGTCACAATACCAACTTTGGTTTCACAAATCCATTTGAGATACTTGTAACCAGGATCCTTCTTTGACATGACACAGAGAAGAAACTGCAACTGGCCTCTAGAGATTTTGCGAGCCCGGCCATTGACTCTTTCAAGGAGTTCACGAAGCCTATCAACATTAGAGTTAGAGAACAACCGCATGCTAGTAGGTTCATAAAAGAGAGGCTCTTCCATGCGAATCCCCAGTTTCAGGCACCGAGCAATAAGCTTTGGGATGAAATGGTCAGCATTTAATGGACACTGATAATCATCAGAGCTGAAGTCAAGAACAGCCCAACGCTCAATTGGTTTCCCTTCCACCACTCCTTTTCCAACAAGATTCCATTGACACTTCTCGTCAACAGGTACTTTCATCACCCTTCCATTTGGAGCACCTAGCTTCAATTCAGGTGGCCCGATCACACGACCTACCACCGGGGTCATATCCACACTGACTTCCATTCCAAAATTTCGGATAATCTCTCCGCTGCAAATAAAATAATAAAAAACATGAGAAACTAATCCACAATTTTAACCAAGAATGTCATATCACAAGTAACTTAACATAGAGAGATATCCACTTGCTTCTATGAATTTTACAAGATTTTACCATGTAAGATGATGCAAGCATACCATGCAGAAACATAAAATTCAGTAACTTGAAATTTTATGGCAGAAAAGTGGTCATTCTGAGATGCTTAGATAGGCAAGACTTGAATATGCATTGTATGCTCCTCCATCAACAACCACCATATATTCAAGCTGCACACGCTATAAACCACACTAGTTTGAGCAGCACCTGAACTCACCAGTATGCCACGCCATACTAGGCCAAAATCCATAAATACAGAGTGCATAAAGGACTAGGATGAGTCAATGACATTACCCATGATGGCAAATAATCCTGGTTGCTCAGAAAACTCACAGCAGAAAAATGAAGTTTTTGTGAAGTACAATAAAAAAAAAATTGCTCTAAGCAGTTTAATCAAATGCACCCATGCCATTTAATTAAATATATAGTAGGTAACCACATCAAGGATGAAAAAGTTATAAGCATAATGCAAAGTGACAGCCAATCAGAAAACCATCTCTATTTTTATTGTTCTAAGTGAAGCAAATAGAATAACTGTATGTAAAAATACAACCTCCAATCATGTATAGAAATGAAAAGGCAACGTGTTGCAAATACATACCCAAAAGGTCCATCTCCATCTCGTACCATACTGCATATTGTTTTCTGTCTATCCTTGGCCTTGGCTAGTGAGATGTCCTTCAACATCTGGGCTTCGTCTCTCTGCAGATGCTCTTTTGGAAATACTTGCCCTTCAACCAAGACACAGTACTCCATCGGTACATAGTTTCTCATGTTGCTTTTCATTTCTAGGCAAGGGATATCTTGATGCACTATATCCCTGCCATATTTTTGCCTGAAATAATCAACAAGCCTAACATTCTGTGAAGCCTTGCCATCTGGATCTTCTTGAGAAAATGTAATATCTCGTGTGTCATCTCTCGTCAACCCAACAATAACATATTTTTGTTTGGTGACACGGTGAGTCACTCTAACTTTGAGTCCTTTCAATGCAATTTCCACATCTCCCCTACATCTTCTAAAATTATTTAAATTAAACCCACAAATATGTTTTGTCAAGAAATCTATCACAGAAACTGGCTCATGAAATGACAGAACAGAATAATCCAAGCATAAAGCTAGGCCCTGGGAGGTCGGCTTGAGGCTATGTTGACAACCTTTAGATGCTATGATTCCATACCCAAGGTAATCTTGGTGAGCTCTAACAGAATGGAAGCCACGACCAACAGAGATCATCGTCCTAGCTGGGTGCTCTTTCACCACCACATCCATCCCTTGCAATATGTCACGAGGTACTGAACGAAGTGTCCCATCCAAGTAATCCTTCAGCTTGCGCAGCTGAAGTTCATTCACAAGCTTTATGGTAAACAGGTAAGAACGTGGTTTCGCATCTTCTGCCTCAGAGACCTCCACTCTAAATGTTCCTGTGGGCAAGGGAACTGCACTGAAAATATTCTTCTCCCTATCATAGGCTGTCTTACCTAAAGGAAACCGTGAGGGATCATCAGTAAATAACTTATCCCTGATCATTGTTAAAATGGACTTTGAAATTTTCCCAGGCCGACCATGCTTGGGAGGCACTTCTTGTTTGATATCAACATCGTAATGCCTTATGATACTCTTAGGACTGAACTTAACAGGAAAGTGATTAACAAGAAGCCTAGGGGTTCGGACCGCCAGTTTGCCACCTGTATCTGGTCGTTGAACCGGACTAACCCTATTAGCATTGTCCGAAGAGGAAGAAGCCAAACCTTTTGGCATGTTAGGAGCTGCAAAGAAGAGAGAGCTTATTTCATTAAGGTTTCCAACTTGTGATAAATTCAAAAGTATCCATTTGCTTCTATTAAAAATTATTGACTAGTGGAATTGACAGGATGTTCAGCATATAGTTGTTCTATTGGCAGTTGCCCTGAATTCATATTCATCAAGATTAAAAAGACAATACAAAGAAGATACTATCAATAACTTTCTTGTTGTGCCAATTTGTTAATAGAGACAAACATTGGAAGTGCACATAAAATAACTATCATGATTTCATTGCCACATTGTAGCAAGCTACAGATAATAACAATCTGGACTTAGATGAACTTTGAACTTCAAGCATAACAACATCCACTAAGTTCTAAATCCATGTTGTTTAAAGCAACAAAAGGGCAGCAAAGAGATGCAAAAACCTCTTATCGTGGCCATGTATAAAGCCCTGGATTGGGATATGGTAAGTAAATAACCTTGATTATGCCATCTGATTTCTTTTTTCCCAATTCTAAAATAGGAATGGTTAATAAATAAGAAGATGAAAAGAAAATTAAATACAGTTAGAAATGACCCCTTTAAAGTTCCAAATTTGGGAAACATCCTTGTATCAGCTAGTTAGGTTATTTAAGTTATAATTCTGGTGTGCCTAAAGCTGCACCATGGTCCTCAAAACATATTCAAAGCAATGATCAGGTTGTCAACAATTACATTTCTCGTTAAGTATAGTAGCTTGTTGATCACGCGCCAACCTATCAAAACTTCACTAAGTAACGCCCTCATGATATCATTGAGGCGGTTCCTAGAACGGATGAGAGTAATTTATCCAGCAACCAAGATAAGAACCCCCCCCCCCCCCCTTTTTTTTTTCCCCAACACGAACACGTAAAAAAAAGAGGGAAAAATAATTAATGCACTTCCACTTGAAAGGCGTCATTCCAGTTTGGAAATTAACAACAAAGTACAAAGACCCAAGTCCTGTGACCAAAATACAGACAAGTCATGAATATTACTCCTATTTCAGAAGCAATTCACACAAAGTTTCATTAAATAAACTACTAACACAAAGCCACAGAACTCAGAAACCGAGAAACACAAGCTATAAATTCAGTCTGAACTGTAACTCTTCCAACACTTAATATATTCAGAACAACAGAAAAAATTAAAACCCAGAAACCAAAATCCCTTCTTTTTCTCCAACTTCAACAAATTCAACAAAAAGTTTCACACTTGAACCAAAAAGACATACTTTTTCACCACACAGCACAAATAAAAACCGCAACCGTTTCATATTTCCTGCAAACCATCAGCGACCAAACCACCACACAAATAGCAATATAATTGACAAACAAAAAACAAATACTTACGTGGGACAAGATCATCATTAGAACTTCTAGATGGACCCACATTGCCATCCCTTGAGGGTCCCTTTCCTCCCTTAGTTTCTGACACCAGATCCCTACCTCTTTCTTCACCGCCGCCACGACCAACTTCACAGCCCCTTTTAGGCCCCGTTTCACTACTTTGATTGGGTGGACCACCTCCATGCCGCTCTGATTGTGACCCGCCACCACCGCCACTACCACCCTTTGTCGCCCACACTCCACCAACACTTTGACCAGGTATACCACCACCACTACTATGCCCACCCCTTGGAGCATACGCTCCACCACCACTTTGACCAGGTGCACCACCACCAAAACTTTGACCAGGTGTACCACCACCACCACCATGCCCTCCCCTTGTTGCCAACACTCCACCAACACTTTGACCAGGCGTACCACCACCACCAAGACTTTGACCAGGTGTACCACCACCACCACCATGCCCACCCCTTGCTGCCCACGCTCCACCAACACTTTGACCAGGTGTACCACCACCACCTTGATTGTTTGGTCTCCAATGCTGACGTGGATAGCCACCACGACCCTCTTCATACCCTCCACGACCACCGTCTGTGCCCCCACGACCCCCGCCATAACCTCCACGACCCCCGTCTGTGCCACCACGACCACCGTCTGTGCCACCACGACCCCCGCCGTGCCCTCCACGACCACCGTCTGTGCCACCACGACCCCCGTCTGTGCCACCACGACCCCCGTCATACCCTCCACGACCACCATCTGAGCCACCACGTCCACCATCATACCCACCACGACCACCATCTCTTCCTCCTCCATATCCTCCTCTTCTACCACCACTGTTCCTACCACCATGACCACCTCTTCCTCCACCTCTATATCCTCCTCTCTCCATTGGACAAATCGGGAGTAACTTGGTAATAAACCGGGTGTGAACTCAGCAAACAGTAAAAAACCAAATGAGATTTCTCGGTACAATGCAAGAAAGTTGCAAATTTCTTAGTGATGAAGAATTCTTACACTATTTTAGTGAAGAAAAAATTGTGCTTTGGGTGAGTTTGGTTCTTATAAATAAAATGTTAGCTTTCGGTTTAGAACTTGGGATCGGGAGGAAAGCACTTAGCAGGTGCGAGGTGTAAAAACCCCAAAATATCCTTACCTTTCTTTTTAAGAATTTAATACCTTTTTTTATTAACAGCAAAAAAAACGTATATATTCTTAAAATAAAACTAGGTCGGTGACCGTGTTATGTCATTATTATTTTTTAGCACATAAAAGAAATGTTTGGATGAAGATAGTATTTTAAAAGAAAAAGAAAAATTCGAGTTATTAACTCTAATAATTTGATTTAAATTATATACAATAATAGCATATGAACTGTAAAAAAATATTTGATAATAGTCAATAAAAATAAATGAGTCATCATATTATACTCATAATAAAAAATAATTATTGGAAATTCATCATTATTTTATTATAGATATCACTCGTCACAAGAAAAAAAAAAAAACCTTGTTGAGACAATTTAAACCCAACTGCAAAACTTTGGATGATGACATGAGAAGTTGCATGGATTGCTGGAGCAACGATTCAGAAAAAAAAAATCGAACAAAACAAGATGAAGTGAGCATCCATTTATATTAAATAAATCAATTTTATTTAATTCAAGAATAAAATTTATTTAAAAAATAAGTTTAACAAAGAATAACAAGTAAAAAGAGTTGTTGTAACCTAATTAAATAAAAACATGATAAAACCAAGGTCATGAGAAAGCATTAAAAAAAAACTCAATTTCTAATTAAATAAATATTATAGGATGAAATTGAAAAAAAATCAGTTTAAAAAAATTTAAAAAAAAAACAAAGAAATCCTAGGCAAACCTCATGAAACCGAGTTATTTTCCAAAGCCTGTAACCCATGAAATCTTAGATATAGGCTTAACCAAGAAGCTCAAATTCAAACCAATTAAATATTGAAAAACTAAATCAGGTAAAAAAAATACCAATTTTCAAATTTTCATAAAGCAACAATAAAAAACAAATAAAGGAACAAGGATAAGATTTATTAGAAAAAAAAAGTTATGGAGGGTGGAATTGCAAAAAATGCAACTCTAAAAATTATCTTAGATTAAAAAATAGCAATTAAAATAATAAAAATCAAATTTGACAAAGTAAAAAATTAAATGAAGATGAAATTGAAACAAAAATATAATTCAATTAAATATTTTATAAAACTATAAGCAATGGAACAAAGATTAAATAAAAAAAGAAATGGAAGTTTAGGATGCCCCCCCCTAGAAATGAGGTGGTAAGGCGCAACCATCGAGGAAGAGTGAGGAAAGAAAGAAAAAGAAAAAAATAGTCGTTGGCGACAAAACAAAGTTCTTATTGGTGTATGTTTTGTATGTTTTAGATTGTTTTGATGTGCCGATGTCAAAAATAATTTTTTTTTAAAAAAAAAAAATCATTGGCATGCATTTCGGCGCGAAAAATTATTTAAAAAGCAACCTCAACCACACTGTCAAATACTCTTTTAGTTGTACGTGCCATCTAGAGATGGTGGAGCGCTTGACACATTAACGCATGCTCGGCCACGTGTCAATTTTTTTTAAAAAAAAAAACCATAAGGGCCCTGCCCCACCTCAAAAAAAAAAAAAAACCAATATGGAATAACTAAATTACCCTTTGATCCTAGGCTTAAGAAAATAAGCTCAAAGGGTAAGTTGGTTTTTTAATTATACCTACAGAAATAAAAAGAAAAAAAAAAACCTCAACTGTGAGTTAATTTTTCTTTTTTAATTCCAAGGTAGTATGATAACTTAACTATACATAATAAAACAAAAGGACATAAATACTTCTCTATAGCAAACAAATTTTATCTTTTTAGGACATCAATATAATTTAATTATGCAAACAAATAAATAACTTATATCATATTCTCGACCAATCTCAAAATACTAAAATGGTCTCATTAACCTAAGGATAAGATGATAAATTTATTGTTCCATCTACAGTACATTTTGTTCAAGTAAGAGTGGATACAAAGGTAGGGTAAAGTAGTAATTCAATTAATTTCCATTTTTTAATATAAATTTCCTTAAATTGTTAGGCGGTTTACTTGCTTATAGTCTTATACCGAAAGAGAGAGGCCATGCAAAAGTTTTTTAAAAAAAAAGTCTAAGAGAAATGTCAAGAATTGGACAATCCAGAAGGTTCGGTGGAAACTAGGAATTGTGGGCCACGTAGAGACCGGTTTTAAGGAAAGCGTGGGAGGGAGGGACGGAGCAACTCATGTCATTTTGCACAAATATTATCAATAAATGGGGTTTCCCTTTTCTATATATATATATATATATTTTGTCAGTTGTGTCTTCCGGACACCTTCTATTTCTGTTTTTAAATATTTTTATTTTTAAAAAATATTAAATTAATAGACCAATATAATAACCCACTGATTTAAAACTTGATACAGGCCTAGGTTTTTATTTTTGTTAGAACAACATTATTTTAGTTTTTTCAAAGTTTTATAGTGAAACAAGCAAGAAAGAAATATTGGTGATAAGACTTTAATACATGTCGATATGGAGACGGAATATGACAATGTGAAATGAAGAGAGAATTTTTATAACTTAAGCTAGTTAGTGTGGACTTATTCCAGAGTGTTATG
>Ga0307507_10007324_pt1 | contig 16129 bp, 14 predicted proteins | sample 7_EM_MG_FD_207223 | JGI IMG/M metagenome (GOLD analysis project Ga0307507, IMG submission 207223) | Populus trichocarpa ectomycorrhiza microbial communities from riparian zone in the Pacific Northwest, United States - 7_EM | ecosystem: Host-associated > Plants > Roots > Unclassified | place... | reverse complement strand
GAGGACCATACCAGAGCAACCGTGCTATCTATTAAAAAGCTGCTCAATGCTTTTTACCTGTCTTTAACTTCTACACATCATTCTTATTCTTTTCTTTATCTCGTTTTTAGTTTCTCAATAAAGACTGCATTCTCGTCCCAGTAAGCCTCATAGTAGCCGAACGAATCTCAACAGGCTCCATCCTCGCTACCCCCCCTCCACTCGTTCCCAAAAACCAATCCCCTACACCGTCAAGCCGGTTGGTATGCGCCTTGATGTCTATTTTTTGGCACCAGTGGCGAAAGCCAATGCATAATCTAGGCATCCTCGTCGGACCTATAGAAGGTGGTGTTGAAACTACCTATTATGTTTCCACTGTGTGCATTGCCGTCGCCGATGCTGACAGTATGTGAAGTTTGGGCCATGATATCCTACGGTATCCTACGGTATCCTACGGTATCCTACGGTATCCTACGGTATCCTACGGTATCCTACGGTATCCTACGGTATCCTACGGTGTTGGTTGAATGTAGAAATAGTGCAGCGATTTGTACTGGGGCCAGGGGAGTTTATAAACATTCTGTGACCAGAGCTGAAGAAAGCTGGGCGATGTGGCTTTCTGTGGCACAATTACTATCCAATCATTTCCTTTTTGTATAATAACTATGCACAACCAATGATAACTTATGTATCCTACAAAGCCTTGCTAAGTAGCTATAGGAACACAGGTTAAATGTTCCTCGTGGCCCTCTCCATCTTCTCTCCAATCATCTCCCTCGGCACTGGAAGAGTCTCCCATACATAGAGGCTCTAATGCAGATTACTAGCTTAAGGGCCTGGAGGAAGGTTGAACCGTAGTGCGGCACTGGAGTTGCTCTAGGAATTTGTCATGCCTAAGGGCAGAGAGCCACGGTGAGATGATGTCGATTGGGACCATGTAACCGGACCTCAAACGGTAGGAAGAAAATACCGTGTAAGTGGTCATTGCTTCCTTTTTGACTCGTATGATAGCGAAACGCAAAGCCAGTCCCGGCACTTGGTTCAAGATTAAAGGGAGCTTGAATATACAGTACTCGAGGCAGGGATAAAATCAGCAACTTAACCTCTTGTGACACGTCACATTACGAGCGTTAACCAATGAGGGCCCTTGAATCTATTCTTGCGATAGCTTCAAGTCTTTAATTTCAGCGGACTTTCTTCTGACTTTAATCTTTGTGTAAGAGATTATTTTATCTCTTTTATCTACTTTTCGAGCTTATCCATCTTTCTATGAACCTTACCTTTCAAGTCAATATGGTTAAGACAGGAACTACCAGGTTTTCCACCGCCTCTGTTGCTAAGGGGTCAGTGGTCATATCAAGAGCTGTTGAGAAAAGGTTTGCCCTCAAGGCAGAAATTTCACGGTTATGGCATCACGTTTCGGTTCTCTCGAAGCGGTTACATTCAGTAACTTGAGACAGGGACATCATCACTGGGATCGTTAGAAGGCAGTTCGAGGATAGCGAGGAGAAGAGAAAGTCATTGGGGGATGTGGTGGCTGAAGAGGTGGAAAAAGCGGACGCCATAGAGGAGGTGGCTGATAGTCAGGATGAAGTTAGGCCGGCTTGTGAAGAGGTGGCTGAGGAAAAGAGGCTGATTCCATATTGGGAAGTGGTGAAAAAAGAGGAGGCTGAGAGAACACAGTCACAGGTGGCTGATGTTAAGATGGAAATTGACGAAAGATACGACAGGTTCGTGCGGGACCTTGTACCAAACGACTAGAGGGAACTGATTCAGGTTCCAACGAATGCTCCGAAGAAAATAGGAGTAGGGGAAGTAGTGGTAAGGATGGATGCTGTTGAGCTGGAGAGGAAGACGGAGAAGATGGTGGAGGTGTTTAGGGAAGAGGTGGAGAGGTTAAAGGCTATAAAGAAAATAGGGCTGAGGGAAGAGGAAGAAACAAAACTTGGATCTTAGGGAGATGAAGATGCGATTATCGAAGAAGTGATAGTAGCAGGTGGAAACTCCCAGAAGGCCAAGAAAAAGAGGAATAAGAAGAAGCGGAAGCCTAAGACAGCTACAAGGGAAGTTGAGGAGGAGAAAGAAGAGAAGGAAGAACAGAGTGAGAATGAGGACATGGACGGTATTATAAGAAATTGGACAAAAGCGGAGTGGGAAAATTATGTGGAATTAAGAGGTGCAACTATAGAGGTTGTATCAGATTATGGGGAATGGTAGTGGGAAAGAAGTTTGGTGGATATTTGAGGCTTTCTTTTGTGGAGGAGGGGTGTTGGGTTAGCGTTTTGGGTGAAAATGTTGACATGGGTAGTGATTTGTTATGGGGGACGGGAGGTGGATTTACTTTGTAAGAGAAGGTTGGGAGTGAGCTGGCGTACCTTGGAGGTGTACTGCTGTAGGATAGATTACCTGAATTGGGATGCTTCCTGTATTTATACGAATATAAGTTATTAAGATAAAATTCATAAACACTGGGGCAGTCATTAGCAACAAGCCCCATAATCAAATATTTGAGCTTAGCCAGTTTGCGCCTTGTATTCTACCAACTCAGGAGAGACAAGTCACAAAACAATGCTTAAAGAGGGTTATCAGCGGTCCAATAAGAAAGTTGCGAGCTACCGTATCAAATACGATACTACGAACATGTCAGGCTTGACAGCTTCAAAATTCATGAAATGAATATCGAAGCGCATATCCGACATCCCATTCAGGAGAAACTACACTGCGAACGGTATCATACAATCGTAACCCGAATAACTCAACGATACCAACTATAGATATGATCTGGCCAATGTGGGTTACTTGAAAGTCAATATCTGGGGGATTGTTACACTGTAGAGGAAAAGGCCAAAGCAAGAGGTGATATTATTAGCCACAATAATATTTGTGGTGAAGAAGAGTTTGGTCTTACTGTGATATTGCTTAATGAGTATGGATTTTTTACTCTCAAACCGTCTACCTAGGGCAATAAGCATAGAAAGATAATCACAAAGAATCAAAGTTATTTTTACAAAAAGAAAGACGTTTTTCTTCTTTTTATTACTAAATAATATATCGTGGATTTTTTAATTAGGTCAAATCTTTTTCCTTTTATAATTATAAGAATTGAATTTGAGATCATAAATTGAATTTTTCCATGATACCGTGGTTGTAATTTTGATAACCTTACCATGATTTATCTATTTTAGATGAGCGTCTTAAGTTTCGTGCTGTTTGAGTTTTTTAGGTCAGGCTTTAGGGTGCTCGCCGGGGTTTTCTCATACTTATAAATGAACCTAAGAATCTACAGATAGAGAGAAGGGAAGGTCTAAGAAAAAGAAGGAAGGGGGCTCTCGCACACACCATCACACACAATACCTTGCTGCAGCACTGAGCCGCAGGATTCCCATCCAGGGCACGCCAAAAAGCCCCAGGCGGTCAAATCAGTAATTTATACAATAGCAAAGCAACCCGGAGCGACAAACTGACGGCACGCTAACCACTCAACGGTTATCATCCAACATATCGGGAGATTTGGATAGGAAGCTCCGCTCCTGGGTTGGATCGAACATCGCCCTATCGTGTTACCACTTTCCCTATCACACCGACCACCCCATCCACCCTAACTCGCTCGGTGAAGAGTGTAAAAGGAAAAACAAAAAAAGGGAGCCCGTACCAAGGTCCAAACAGCGGAAGATTATCACCGTCCCGGAGACCCAGACAACTGTCATCGCTCGAACGCTTTGCTACTCTGACCGACCGCCGCTGCCAACGGGGGCTGCTGCACTGGCCCAAGCACAGACCTGCAGGGCCACAATCAAACCCACGCGGGATCTCCTTTCTGGCGAACCGTCGACTGAGTGAAGCCTAGCCTCCCAAAGCGTAATTGGTCCCATTCGTGATTCGCGAGCCTTTCTCGGGTTCCTACAGGAACAGTGCAAGAATCGTCCTTGCTGTCACCCGTATAGCTGCTCCCGGCTAGAACGAATTCTGGAAGCCTGCCAGGGACAGATAGACAAGAGGTGGAGCAGCACCGCTCGGGAATGGCTGATTATGCGGCTCTCCTGGGGATGGGATCTCCTGCAGCCGTGGCAGCGCTGGTTGACTCGAATGGAAGGTGTGTCTAAGTTTCCTCTCCTCCACTTTTCATTTGTGGGCTAGTTCCCAATACTTGATTGCGTGGCTTCAGAGAGAAAGGGAGGAAAGAGGAGTAAGTACGTGAGTGAGTGCCAGTGAGTGAGCGAGCAAGCGTCCATCAGTCTATCAGTGCGCGGGCAGGATAGGGGGAGTGAGGAGTGGAGCAAGTTTGTTCGTTTTGGAGCGAGAGCCCAGGGTGGAAGAGCAGCCAGTAGCGGCGGTCCTCGAAGGTGCTGAATCGACAATTGTCCACCGACAACAATCATCGTTACTATCATCACATCCTCCCCCTCACTCATTCCTCCTTCTCCCCTTTTTGCTCGGGTCGCCATGGCTCGAGACGTAGAGGGCTTCCGTCCGACTCTTCCACCAATCCCTTCCTCCGGCCCCTCATACCATGAGACCCGCTTCGACCCTGATACGCCGCCTCCAACACCAACTGGCATCACTGCTACCTCCTCTTTTCATACTCACACAATCAAGAAGCGTTTATCAGATTCACTTACTGACATCTTTGCAATCACTGCACTGCATAGAAGGCGTCCGTCGTTACAGCAGGGTACACCTTCGTCGAAAGGCACTAGCAATGGGTCAAAGTCGAGAAATCGGTCGTCGTCTGCTACGGCTGCAGGGGCCGCAAACTACATCAGAGCACCCCCAATGCTCAACTCATCTGCTTCTATGGCTACGATAGCATCGACAAGCTCAGCAAGTAGTAGCTACAAAGGGAGCTTATCGAGGCGCGATTCTTACACTGATTTGGTTGCGCGGGGGTTTCCCCAACCGCCGACAGGGTTGGGTGTGGCAAGGGAGGGACAGATGAGGGAATCACCCACCGCCCCAGTATTCGAGCCAAGCAGGTCGGTTTCTAGCAGGAAAATCATGTCTGACGAGGAAATGCGGGAGGAGGATGACCGATTTGGGGTTGCAGGGTTGGAATATCAAGCTGAGGATGGGCAGGCGAGTAAAGCTGCTGCTGAGGTTGGAATGAGAAGGATGCCGGGAATAACAAGGAAGATATCGGATTCCAGAAGGATCATTAGGCCCCCATCACCGGGAAGTAAAGAAGATGAGGGTGGGGGGAGCATTGCTCTGGCAGAGGAATTGGAGCAGAGGGTTGCTTTAGCGACAGATCAATTGGGTATTCCGGCTGGCTCAGTGGCTGACTCTAAAAGGGAGTCGTCGATGTCAGCGGCAGCTTCGGCAGTCCAAGGATACACTTCATCATCAGATGAGGCATCTACATCGTCTTCATTGAAATCTGCGAGGTCCCGCAGCTCAACATCAGGTACATCAGGACTACCCCAAACCATTTCGTTTTCTCACTCAAAGAGACGTGGCTCTAAAACACAAATGGTGCCAGCACCCCTGGATTTGCAGAGCTGGGCAGATAAGGGCGGTTCCGCTAGTAGTACGTCTGCGAATTCAACATCAGAGAAGCAATCGTCTTCAAGACCGCAAACAGTGCCACCAGCGCGTTCTGCTACTGCTTCGCCGCTAAAGTATGCCAGCCTTTCTGTTAGAAATAAGCAAAGTGGTGGACTTGAGGTCCCCAACCCAGCCACAACCCCAGGATCTCCAGGGTCTCGGCTATCTTCATTGGCCAGCCCGTCCGGATCTATCCCAGGGCAGAAAACCCGATCGATATCAACAACAGCATTGAATTCTATGGTAGCTCGTTCAGATAGTGCGTCTTCAGTCGCTACTGCCCCTTCGTACACTCTCAAGAACCCACCCGCGTCAACAACTACTCCAGTGAATACATCTAGATCACAGAAAAGTCTTTCATCCCGAGATCGAAAAGAGTCCTCCAAAGTATCGTTAGCAGCATATGCAGCTAGTGCGAAGAATAGGCCACGACACCCGCCCAGCCTTGAACCTCCACTCCCAGATCCTAGAAGTGCGCCTTCTGTGGCCCCAGCTCCCGCTAGTGGCATGTATTGGTACAAGGCTCCAACCCATGGACAGGATAGCATGCCATTAAGAGCACATACCTGCACATTAGTAGGAAGCAGCGTATATGTTTTCGGGGGATGTGATGTGCGAACGTGTTTCAATGATCTCCATGTTTTTGACGCAGGTAGGGTTGCAAGTGCATTTGATATTCCCCAGGAAATCTCCGAAATTAATCCGAGTGTAGATTCAATGTCCTGGTCCAAGCCTGCAGTCTACGGTGAAATTCCACCGCCACTAAGAGCAATGACTACTACAGCCGTCAACAAAAAGTTAGTGATATTTGGCGGTGGAGATGGACCAACTTACTACAATGATATCTACGTCTTTGACACCGTGACGAACCGCTACACAAAGCCAAAGCTAGCCGGCGGCCAACAGCCTTCCCGGCGGCGAGCCCACACCGCTTGTCTGCACAAGAACGGAATCTACGTATTTGGCGGAGGCGACGGTGTCCGGGCCCTAAACGATGTATGGAGATTGGACGTCTCAGACTTGACTAAGCCCTCTTGGAAACTTATATCCGCCCCACCCCGCCCCGGTGGGTCGACAACCTCCCTAAGCATCGACGGACGCCCGTCCACCCGAACTGAGAGTCTGCAACACCAAGCACGACCGGCAGCGAGGGGGTACCACACAGCAAATATGGTGGGATCGAAATTGATCGTCTTTGGGGGGAGCGATGGCGACGAGTGCTTTCGCGATGTATGGGTTTTCGACCTGGAAACGAATATTTGGAAGTGCGTTGGTATCAAGACTAGTTATCCGCGCCTCAGCCATACCGCGACGATCGTTGGGAGCTACCTATTCGTTGTAGGGGGGCATGACGGTGTGGAGTATTCTAGTGAAGTCTTGTTACTGAATCTTGGTATTTCCCCTACTTAATAAAGTAGACTAGCTCGAGGCAGGGCATGAACTAACACGAATAGTGACGATGCAATGGGACAAGAGAAAAGTCTACGGCATGCCACCCAGCGGCCGGGGGTACCATGGCGCAGTACTGCACGATAGTAGGTTATTCGTGATAGGCGGTTTTGATGGGTATATTCCCCTTCCCCTTTCATCCTTTCTACAAGACACTCACCTTAACTTAGACACGACGTATTCAACGACACCTACATCCTGGAACTCGCCGTCAGCAGCTACTACTCACAAATCTCACACTTCACGATAGAAGTCTAACTAACTGCCTGACCAGCCCAACCTTACGCCCCCCCATTTCCCCCTTCTCCCCCTTCTCATAGTAACCAGCGGCCGCCATCTACTTGTCATGCATCCATCGATTCATAGGCTATCGGATAGACACGGCAGGGCGTTCCTTCCCTTTCTTTCCTTCTCCTCTATTGTCATTGTTTGCCTATTTCTATTTTATTTATTCTGTTCAACCTCTTTTTCCACTCCCCAGGTGGGAAAAAATTTATGGTTTTTCCTTTTTCTCCTCCCATTTACTCTTCTTGATTGATTAACAGATTACTTGATCAGCCACGACGCCGAACAACCTCATTTCATCTCATCCCTATCAACGACAAATTATGTGCCAGGCGGGTAGTTTCGATTTATTGATGGATTACTTGTTTGCCCACGCTAATGATAACGGCGCGGTTTCTTTTTTCTCTTCTTCTATTGTCGTAATTCTGAATCGCGGTGTTTTGTCGGGGCGCAAACAGCTGTCTTCCTTTCTATGTCGCGTTATTATGCTTACTTACCTATGTGTGTGTTTTTGCACTTTTTTGTACGGTTTAAGTCCGCGATTTATACTCTCCCGATTCCATTTTTTCCTCCCATTTTAAATCAAGCCCCAAGTACGTAGGACAGACGATACATATCCAAAATCCAAGACTCCTTTGGTTTTTGAGTACAGCGTTAGTACCAGTACAGTGCAGTACGGCATATACTAGTACAGTACCTACCTATCTGCCGCTGGTCGCCATCTAGGATGGGATTGGTAGGAGAGGGAGATTATTGCCTTTGCGATCGGGTCGGGTAAGAGCTCTTCGTATAAGTAAGGTTACCGGTACCAATGGTGTCTAGATGTACGATCTGGATGAATCTCAATCGTGCGGGGACCCAATACTCGTATTGATACCGTGTTGGAAATGGGGAGGGGAAAATCATTATTCCGGGAGCGAAAATTCGGAGGCCGCCGACGGGTTCAGATTGGCGCGGTGCCATAAGTTGCCGCACCGGCATCATACCTTAGTGCATAAGCCTACGTCACAAAGTGACTTTTACTCGTCGGGTGCTGTTAGAAAATACGGCACGGTGCTGGAAGAAGGCACTTTGAGCATCAGGAGGTATTCCGGAGAAATTCTCCCCTCTTTCGGCGAGTAGACTGCAGGTATCGGGGAATATGGCTGATGTATGACGGGTTGATTTCTGCACTGGTGCTGTGCTGCACCAATTGTTCAGTAATCCCGGCCCCATCCGAGTTGTTTTCTTCCTTTCCGGGGTTCCGTCATGCCACTATCAGTCAGTGGCTCTACCGTAGACAACCCTACTTTCGTACATCCGATGGTTCCCCGGGGGTTGATATAAACCTTTCACTTCTCGTCGGTTTTTTTCTGGTTTTTGGAATTACTAACATCATCACAATCGCCGGCTTTCTTGGTTGTTGATTAAGCAAAACTATCTGGCCTCAGTCGAGTTGTGTGGTTTATGGTACCCTTGTCCTGTTCTGACCTCTAAACTATCAGGCGTCATTGCCACGACAAAACGTTTCGAGCGAGAGGGATAAGTTAAACGCATTTCCCTCTTCCCCTTCAACAAACCATCGCTCCTCAAAAAAGAAAACGACAGAACAAAAAACCCCAATATGAAAGTTCTTACAAAGGAAGAAGAAGGAGGTAAGCTATACCTTATCGTTGCCCCATTCCCAATCGCAATTCTAATCTTCTTTAATCCAAAGAGCACTATGCCGCCGTTCTCAGGGGTGGAATTTCCGGCGGTCTAGTGGGGCTAGGAATAGGTCTTGGGGCTGCAGCAGTCCTCAATCGCCGTTGGCAATTCTTCCGCAGCCTCACACTCCCGCTAAAAGCCTTCTTCGTCAGCAGCTCGGGAACTTTCGCAGCCATCATCAGTGCAGACATCTATTCCCGCAGTTTTGAGGCCTCCCGCCATCCTGAGCTCCGGGAGTACAAAGACTCGACGGCGCGCGCCCTCGCAATGGCGAAGGAAAAAAGAACGGGTTGGGAAAAGTTCAAGGACTTTGGTCGGGAAAATCGATATCCTATCGTTACGGCGAGCTGGGTTGCCAGTATGGCGCTTAGCTTGGGGCTTGTCAGTCGGAACAGGTATCTCACTACCAGCCAGAAATTGGTCCAGGCGAGAATGTACGCCCAGGGTCTCACCCTTGCGGTGTTGGTCGCGAGCGCCGGGTTTGAGGTTGCAGATGCTAGGAGTGGGAAAGGGAAATTTGAGACCGTGCTCGTCGTTGATCCCGATGACCCGGAGCATAGGCATATGATTGAGAAGAGGATCCACCATGAGAGCTATTCTGGCGAGGATTTGTGGAAAGGTTTGTTTGTTTCTTGTCCGGCGAGCATGACTGGTTTGGATTATTGTACTAACTGTCAGTGTAGATATGGTCGAGTCGGAGGAGCGGAGGCTTAAGGAGAGAGAGGCTGCTAAAGCTAGGGCCAAGGCCAATTAGACAGCCTTAGTCCCAACAGGGCTTTCTTGTGGATATTTTTATGCAGGCAGCGCGGCGGTCCGGCGTTCCTCCTTTGTTTTTTTTCCCTTGTGAGATCCGGTTTAGCTAGGTGGTTATTAGATATATTTCTTACTTGTACTATGCTTATTTTCGGCCTTTCATTTCTCTTTGGTTCTATAGCTCTACTCATCCGTTAGATTGTTAAACACTAGATCCTTTTTTTGATATCAAAGTTAGTTTATGTATTTTGATGCACGAGCTTGGCGATAAAAAAAACGCCAAGCCCGCCTGGGCTTCAACACAAAACACATAACTTTAGCCAATCATCACAAGGGTGAACAACAAATTTGTTCTTCAAACATTGAAAGAGAATCACGGAGAATTTAACACATAAAAGTTCCAATTGTTTCCCGTTCCCCTGACCGCTGTAAGTGAGTGAGTAAGCCAGCCACCCGTTATGGTAACCACCGGGATACCTATATCTTTCAGTTTATCACATCTTATTACAAAACCTTTTATAAATATTTTCAAGAAAGTTATTTATTAGAATATTATTAGCAGAATCCTTTACATTCTCTCTTAGAAAATTTAATTTATGCACAAAAAAATATTTTATATGTAGTATCAAAAATCTCACTTTCTTCACTCTACCTGATTCGGCACTTCACTCCCGATATTAAACTCAATATTCTTGAAATATTTCCTACAAGGCCTCTTTTCAGCCCGTAAGGTTTCAGAACTTAAAATCTAATATTGTTTTCACAAATTTCGATCTATTAACTATTTAAATTTTCTCGCAAGAGTATGTAATACTAATTTGCCAGTGGAGCATTGTTAAAATTATTAGTATTAATGAATGTATTAGAGATAGCCAATATAGAAACTATTATATAAGACTAAAACTTAAGCATTTATCAGAGAAGGAGAGGGTCAGAAATACTTACTAGTAGGAGTAGTAAGATGGTAGTTATAAAATGTGAAAGATAAAGTAAGAAATTTTTTTTAATATGATAACTTTTTAGACTGATAAGATTTCTGCTATATTGCTTGAAGATAATTTTAAGTGAGAAAGGGACTTTGAGATTTATATTTAATATCTGAGTATTCACAAGCTACATGTAATAGCTATCTAAACTATATGTTAGGCATGACAAAAGATCCAACCCTCAAAACTCACGCACAGACCTCTGCGTTCCAACCAGTCCAAGTATAGGCACCCAGATACATACACCTCGGTCTAGCTTAAAGATCATCAGCAAAAAATTATCATGCGTCTGGTGCGCCGGTGTTGCGTCAGGATACTAGGTGTGGGGAACTTTGCGCCGGTGACGCCAGGTGAGTTCTGTGGTGGGTTGCGGCACTCACTTGCGCCAGGTGCGTCAGGAGGCACCGTTGCATCCACACTGACATCTGGATGCTAGTAGCTACTAAATCTTACCTCCCGTGCTTCCAGACTCTGCGCACAACACCATCGCACCTCCTGATTCACCATTCATTCCCCTCTCATCCAGAGTACCCCATGAAGATCTCCCCCTATCGCATTCCTGCCATCTCTCATTCTTGGAAAGGGGGTAGCCTTGGCAAAAATAATTGGGTTAGTCTGAGCGCTAAGTGAGAAAGCCACCATCCTCTTAATTTTAATTTTGCGCTAAAGACATTCAGGCTCCACAGCTAAGTTCTATTTTCAGAACTTGATCTTTCAGAGAGTGAAAATGCCAGCTCACACCAGTGTGAAAGCGAGTGATAACTGTGACAGACTCTACTTTGTTGTGGTTTCTCGGCACTTAGGCACTTATGCTAGACTGGACGCAACGCGACTCCACACTTTCCTCTCATCACACCTAACACCCTTATCCCGGGCCTACCCAGAACACTCCACCACAACCACTCTGCAGATTATGGATCTGACACCTGCATCACCTTGGGCTCGTTGCCAGCTACACACTGATATAGGATTCATTCCTACCTGACTACTATTCATAGAGTTACAGGGCTAGCGATTCCAGGATTCGAAGGCTGATTACTCCAGAACCGCTGGACGGATCTTGATTCTGTTTGTTGGAGGTTGTTGGGCTCGACGCCAGCTACACGGCGGTATAAGGTACGTCTCTGTGGCATCAAAGCTCAGGAAATCGCTGTCTTCTGTGGAGGGGGTGTTGGGTAGTAACCCTGGCGGAATTTTACTTCATGGCAGATTACTCCACGACTACTTGACGGATTCCAATTCTGTTTGCGGGGCGGGAGGTTGTTGGGCTCGACGCCAGCTACGCAAGGGTATAAGGTACGTCCCTACGCGATCAATACTCATGGATTAACTCACTTCTGTAGAGGGGGGTCTCTATAGTAACCCTGGCGGAATTTTACTCGATGGCAGATTACTCCACGACTACTTGACGGATTTCAATTCTGTTTGCGGGTGGTTGTTTGGCTCAACGCCAGCTACACGCCGGTATAAGGTACGTCTCCGTGGCATCAAAACCCAGGAAATCGCTGTCTTCTGTGGAGGGGGTGTTGGGTAGTAGCCCTGGCGGAATTTTGCTCGATGGCAGATTACTCCATGACTACTTGACGGATTCCAATTCTGTTTGCGGGAGGTTGTTGGGCTCGACGCCAGCTACACGCCGGTATAAGGTACGTACCTCTCGCATCAAAACTCAGGATTTCGCTGTCTTCTGTGGAGGTGGTCTCTCTTGTAGCACTGCCGGGGGAGGGTGTGCCCGGAGGAAGCTGGGAAGGTGACGCCTGTATTTAGATCACTTAGCTAGACTAGTAGAATTAGAAATATAATAGACTATTTAAATAAACTTTTTATCATGTATCACTGTTGTGACCTAGGTCAGGAGCGGGTAAAGGGGGGACCCTTGACTCTTTTCCTGAAGATGTGGTGTTGCGCCCGGTGCGTTCAAGAAGATTAGGTGTTGCGCCAGGTGCGTCCAGGAAGATTAGATGTTGCGTCAGGTGCATTCAGGAAGATAAAGTGTTGCGCCAGGTGCGCCCTGAGTGAGCGGAACTAGTAGTTGCGTCCTGATTCTCGATTGACGTTATGTGGGCTAGATGCGCCAGACGCACTGTGCGCACCAGGCGCCGAGTATCATTTTTCCTGATGATGATAGTCACGTGCCTCTGACTATAAAGTCACGTGTTCGATTCACAGCTGTGTCATAGTTATTATTAATTAAAATATAATTATACGACAAGTCATAAATTGACGGCTATAATGGCCCAAAGACGGCTGAGGGATTTAAGTGCGGGTTTCTGTTTTAAGATGCCCAAGTGGTAGGAACAAGAGTTCTCTAAGATGACGAACAGAATAAACATCAGCAAAAATAATCCTTGGCACTAGGTGCGCCCACTGCGTCTGGCGCACCTAGCGTATATAATGTGAACCGTGAATCAGGACGCAACCACTTATGCTAACTATCACTGGGCACAACTTGGGCAACACCATATCTTCCGGGCGTCACCTGGCACAGTACCATATCTTCAGGGTGTCACCGGGGCACCACCATTTTTGCCGTGCATATCCTGATACGCAACCTCATGTTCAGGATTCTCTCTGGAATCAGGTCAAGGGTGCCCCCTTTGCTTTCTGATCTCTGTCACAATATACACTTATACAGTCCATTTGAATAGTCTTCTATTGAATTTCTAATACTACTAGTACTAAAGCCCAGATATCTAAATACAGGCGCCACCGCACACATGGCTTCCCCATGGCTCCTCCGGGTATCCCTCCTGGTATCCCTCTCAGTCAGAGTGGTAACCTCATGGTTATTGACCACGTAGGAATGAGCCTTATGCCGGCATGTAGCTGGCGTCAAGCCCAACACTTTTTTGTAAACAGAATTGAAATCCGCCCTGCGGTTGTGGAGTAATCTACAATGGAGAAAAGTTCCGCCAGCTTAGTACCTTCACTTCAGACAGTGACTTCATGGGTTTTTATGCGACAGGGACGTACCTTATACCGCTACGTAGCTGGCGTCGAGCCCAACAATCCTCCGCAAACCATATTGGAATCCGTCAAGTGGTTGTGGAGTAATCTGCAATCGAGTAAAGTTCCGCCAGCATACTACCTAAGATCCCCTCCAGAGATGTCAGCGAAATCCTGAGTTTCGATGCCAGAAGGACGTCTCTCATACTGTTGCGTAGCAGGCGTCGAGCCCAACAACCTCCCGTGAACCAAATTGGAATTTGTCATGCGGGTGTAGAGTAATCTGCCATCGAGTAAAGTTCCGCCAGCATACTACCTAAGACCCCCTCCAGAAGAGTCAGCGAAATCCTGGGTTTTGATGCTACAGGGACGTCCTCTATACTGGTGTGTAGCTGGCGTTGAGCCCAACAACCTCCTGCAAACCAAATTGGAATCCGTCATGCGGTTGTAGAGTAATCTGCTATCGAGTAAAATTCCGCCAGCCTGTATACCTATAACTCCATGAATAATAGTCAGGTAGGGATGGATCCTATACCAGTGGGTAGCTGGCATTGAGCCCTGCCTGATGCTGATGGTGGATTCAGAATTGCTCTTGAGGTTTTGGTGGAGCCTTCAGGGTGGGCCTAGTGGTGAGGAGATTGAGAGGTGAGGGGAAAATCCGGAGTCAGGTCGCGTCACGTTAAAGGCTAAGTACAGAGAAACTACAATAATGAAGTGTGCTTGAGACTGTCATAGCTATCACTCGCTTTTAGACTGGAGTGAGCTGGCATTTTCACTCTTGGAAAAATGAAGTTCTGAAAATCGAACTGCGGAGTCTAAGTGTCTTTAGCCTGAGCGCAAAATTAAAATGAAGCATACAGTGGCTTTCTCACTAACTCAATCATTTGTGCCAAGGGTACCCCCTTTCCAGTCAAGAGGGATGGCTGGAAAGCTACAGCGGCTAATACTCAAGTGACACTCTGGAGATTGGATGAATGAGTAGTGAATCTGGAGGTACGAGAGTGTTGTGAGCTGCGTCCGGAACCATGAGATGGAAGGTTGTGTAGCCACTAGCGTCCAGCAGTAAGTCTATATGGCAACCGTGCCTTCTGATGTACCTGGCATAAGTGAGAGTGGCAACACCGCATCGGGCGCACCTAACGTCAAGGGTGTCAAGTTAGCCCACCTGGTATCCTGACGCAACGGCAGTGCACCTGGCGCACAGTAATCTTTTGCTGATGAAAATAAACACTGAAATAAAATATTGTATGAACATACCAGGAGACACATAGCAGAGACCTCTGGGCACGCTTAGAACCAGTCAGTACGAATATAAAATATTGTGTGCGAATTGCTATTGGAGCGATCGCTAAGCACAAATCGTTTCGGAAACCTGTTGCGCGAACAGTGACAGACTCTCGCACATTGAATGGTCTGACAGCTTTGAAGTTGGCCACTTCATTTACGGTTCCGTGAAGAGATTTTATTACATTGGCATGAGTCAACTACGTCTGCTCTGGGCCAGCCGATAACCTACGGGACTAACACACCCTCATAGGATTACGGCAGTCTACATCTTCATAATGTGAGCATGAGATCGAACAGTTGTCAGGGTCAGGAGGTGTTCGCACTTACCAGTTCAGAGAACTTTGTTTGTTTGATACTTAGTTAGTATAGGTAGCACATGTAACCCGCGATCACTCACACACGGAATATAAATATTGAAGTGCCTCACTCACTTAATCAGAATCATCAAGCACCGGGGAAGAGATCTTCTCAATATAAAAAGTTATCACACTAGAAAATTATCCTTACCTCTTTACTACCTTGTATCTGTCCTCAAACGGGTAACTTAGTCCCACTATCTCACGAGTCTTTGTAGACAAGATTCCCTGTTTACGAATACATACAAGTATAAGGTCTAGTCTAGTATTATAGTTACTATACCGGTTACCCCTAACACTATGTACTTACTAACTAAATTGTCTCAAACATAAAAGTATGAATAGTATCTGAGACAGACAACCACTATCACATTATGAAGACTTAACCAATCTTATCAGTATTACTATGTATCAACATCAGTAAAAATATTACCTTGCATGCTGGTGCATCCTGTTCGCTCTGTGCGCCGAACGCTCTAGGCCCTTATCACGTAAACTCTAGCTCCCGATGTGGACACCCAGGCTCGCTTCATCCGGACACGGCCCATTTGTGTCCGGAGGCACAGGACACGGCCTGGCGCAGTTCTTTCCAGCAACCCTGCCCCCAGCGCATAACCTCTTCCTCCCCTAGCCCTGGATGTCCCTGTCTGCAGGCTCCTCTTCGCAGGCGCCTTGTGGCCAGGACTTATCTACTCCCAACCCTCTCCTACACACGCGTGTCCGACACCCTTTTTCCCATGATACCCCTTTCTGCCCTGATTTCGTCCGCTGGATCTGGGAGAATACGCAAAGGGTTCGCAAGGTGTGGGGAGAAGAACAGAGCTTGTGGGGGGGTTCAGACGAAAAAGGAGAAGAGGGGAG
>Ga0307507_10007323_pt1 | contig 16129 bp, 6 predicted proteins | sample 7_EM_MG_FD_207223 | JGI IMG/M metagenome (GOLD analysis project Ga0307507, IMG submission 207223) | Populus trichocarpa ectomycorrhiza microbial communities from riparian zone in the Pacific Northwest, United States - 7_EM | ecosystem: Host-associated > Plants > Roots > Unclassified | place... | reverse complement strand
TGAGCAACACGTATATATACCTGCCTCGTCTCCTGTACATAGATCCTCACACGACATCGTTTGTCAATGTTATACAGTCACCTCGTACCTTGACCCTCCGCACGTACTGTGACAGTTGTGGCTCGTTATACTTAAGCGTCAATTAGTTATAATGGCTCTCGCACAAGGCAAACGTCTCGTAATTGTTCTTGTGATATAGTAGGTTCTTTTTATTGTCCTACTATATATTCTTCTTGTTAAACTTCTTTAGGCAGGCTAAATTTGTATAAAAGGCTAGTATATATACTGCGTTGGCTAAGAAGATCTTTCTGGGACCTAATGGCGTCTAGATAGTAATTACTGCCGTCCCTACACCCTTAATTAGATTAATGCCCGTTCCGGCATATACGAAGTTATTGCTTGGTCAGAGCTTATCAACAAACCTTAATTAATTATTAATAACGTGTATCATAGTTCTGCTGTTAAGAATTACGCTGTTGCGCAGCTTGTAGTTAGTGCCTGCTTTATAGGCGCCTATTTAATGTACGGCAAAGGTACTATCGTCTTACTTTTAACTTCCATCTTGGTTTAGTAAAGCTTCCTTTTTTAAAGACTGCTTCCTAACCTTCTCTAGTGTTTGCTTGTGCTATTCCGGGGCGTTAGCAATTTTTTCCTTAACCTTCTTGGCCGTAGCTTTATCTGATTTCCAGTCCTTTAATTAAACCAACTTATTAATATAAGGACAATCTTGGAACTAGTAAATGGCTCCATAGTAGTATATTAGGGTATCTTTCTTCTGTGCCGTCCTGGAAGGGGTAGTAATAGGGGCCTTATCTTTAGGAGCCTCGTCCTTAGGAGCCTTATTAATTGGCTTGCCCTAAAAGCTTACTGTATTAGCACTAAACTGAGCTCTATTCTTCTGCTGGGTAGTCTCCAATCTTTAATAGTCCTAATATATGTCGACTATTTAATATATAGATATTACGTGGTCGTCGGCCTAGTCGTATTTATTAAACTTAACCCTCCATGTTAAGGCCTAATTTGGTAATACTGGCTCTACCACTATTAAAAAGTCTCTAATTGCTCGGTCGCCTAATACGTCCGGCAGCTTAATCTTTTTATAGTTATTATACGTCTTCTCCTACTACTATAGCCAGGCCTCGAAGTTCTGGTTCTTTAGGCCCTTTTTAACCTTGGCGTATCAAGTGGATAGGTAGAGCTGACGTGCTATATTGGTAGGGGCAACTCTCTCCTTAAGAGCCACTAGGGTGTTATATACTAAGTCGATACCCAGTATATAGGTGTTGAGGTTCCTGGTTACTATACCGGTAATATAGCTTCGTAGAGAGGTTAAAGCTGTCTTTTTCCTCTTGTATTCCTTCTCTGCCGTCTTATGTCTTTTGCGGAGAATTTAAAGCTCGTTCTTCTTGTCCTTAGAGAGAGTTATATAGGAGGTTATTCCTATCTTCACATCTAAAGGCTTAGGAAAGGCTGGTTTAATTAGTTAGGGCAACTAATCCTATTTAGTTGAGGGGTTAATATATTCCTATATATCTCTTGTTCAAGGTTAAAGTTTAATAAGGTCAATCTATTCGTCCCAGTCAGCTTGACTCGATAATATTACTATTATGGTAATGGTCTGGGTAGGTAGTTAAGAAGTTATATTAAAAAGGTGCTTGTAGGAAGGATGAAGGATTTAATAATAAGTAGTAATTTAATAAGGGGTATAATTAATTAAATAGATTAATTAAATTAATTAGTTAAACAGGGGCAATATGGCAAGTAACCCGGGCTTATAACTATCGACCGGATATCCGTACACCGGTTATAGGAAATTAAATAAGGACTCTATCTATTAAAATATAGTTCTAAGACCTCTATATATACACAAGGAAAGGTGTAGGAAAGGAAAGAGAAGGAGGGTAGGGGGTGGCAACGGAAATAAGGAGTAGGTGACCGAGTTAATGACTGACTTAATGACTGACTTAATGACTGAGTTAACGGTAGGTAGCTGAGTCGGGGCAGTAAGGACCTGATTTGGGTCGACAACTGTATAATAACTAGATTAATATCTAATTGGACTAAATCGTTGGCTTAGCGTTTAAAAGTATATATGGTTAGTGGCGTTGTCTAATCTATATTTGCAACGTGCTAATATAGTAGAGTTTTCAGGCGTCCTATGCCACAAGAGGCCTCCCATACACGCATATTGAAAGCAGCGATATCCGGCTTGGGATGGTTGATAAAGCGTAGCTCCTCCTCTATAGGCTGAGGCCTACTGGCCCCAATTGGGCCAATAAGTTGTGGATTAAGAGGTCGTTCGTGTATAATTTAATTAGGGTTAACATTCTCCAAGAAACATAGATATAGAAGAACTTTCTTAGAATTAAATAGTATAATACCCGTACGCCTAAAGCTTACAGCAATTATACTTCGTGTAAACGTGCGCTGCCTAATATAGGGTAGCGCAGTAAGGAAATCGGTCTTGTTGAATTTATGGCCGCTATACCAAGCTAATTTGTTAAGAGCCTGGCCATAGTGCCACTTTATTAGCTGGAAGCAGCCTACATCCAGCGGCTGTAGGAAATGTAACGTATGCGAAGAAAGCGCATATATCTTAATTTTCTTCCTCTCTACGTATAAGAGGAACTCGTACGTGTGGTAGGAGTCATAGCCATCCATTAAAAGTAGTATCCACGTGCCCTTAACTCGATTCTTTGTTATCTTATAGAAATGCTTAATATAATTTAGGCACGTAATATCCGTAGAGTAGCCACTCTCTGTCGTATAAATAAGATAGCTGGCCGGCAATCAATCGCACCATTTTTCAAGCATGGTTTTTGCTGTAATTATAACTATTAGCGGGATATAATTGCCACTACCACTTATAGCCTCTACAAGCGTAATAAGCTCCCTATTATTTCCATACGGCATAAAAACCTGTCGTCCATTCTGTGTAAAAATATATTAATTCTTTACGATCCCTATTCGTATGCCGCTCTTGTTAAAATTCCATACATTATCATCCAATATACCCCACTTAAGGCAGTAGCTATAAAGATCTATAAACCACTGCGCAATAGAGGCAGGCTGCTAGGCACGCTTGCGCTATACATCTATTAGTTTCTACGTGATTCTTATATATTTTAAATGCCTCTTAAGCCATCTCCTGCCCCAATTAATGCCTACTTTTAGCAGTTCTTTGTATTCGATTGCCCATCCTTCTACAAGAATCGCGTTGGCTATATTAGCAACCTACTAATAATAAATACCAAACCTAATTCGATCTATATGGTCTAAGTACAATTTAAGGGCAAGGAGCTGAGTGTTATTAAGCACTTGATTTGTAGGAGGACGCATAGACCTATTATTGCCGCCGTTGTAGGCGTGTAGAAGCCTATTGTAGGGCAAGCCGTAATCGCGAGCGTATGCCGCAACATGCGGTTTTCTACGTGTGCGCAGCACTTCTACTGCCTTAGTAATTTGCTGTGCAATAAGGAGGTACTTGGCCATTATTGGCACGTATCAGAATTAAAAAAGGACACCTGGTTGTGCGGCTACAGGCCTTAGAAATAGATAATTGTATTATTTTTGGCGTTGAGCTAGTATTTGTGTTAAGCGTGTAGGCCCGCGCTACGCGCGGGCTTCTGCGAAGCGAGAATGTTAAAAATACCTGACGGGGCCTAAGTAATTAGGATTTTCTATACCCGGCATAGAAAATCGCTATTGGTTTAGTTAAGGCAGTAAGCTAAACTAATATCTTCGCAGTAGGTCTTGGCAAGGCAAATCTAACTAATTAGATAACTTTAACCGCTGGTTAAAGTTCCTTAATATCTTATATATTACGTGACCGCGTTATAAGCGTTATAATATATTTTAAGTTCTTTTTAATTTTGAGTTTCCTACTATTGTGTTTTGTGTATTTGTATTAGATAGTAATTATTTACCTCTATATTATATCTATCTAGCTAGAGTAGGCCGTAAAGAATAGTCCTTATAGAATTCTTTTACTAAGGAAGGCGCGTTAGCCTTAATCTAGTTATAGGTTTTCTAGGTTTATGTTTTATATTCTTTCTACTTAATAAAAAGTTTAAATTATTTAAACTATGTTTTCTATTATATATTTTTAATTAAGTTAATAAAGTATAAACCGTTGCCGTTGTTAATAATTATAGGAGGTAGTAGTGGAATTTTATAAGTTATAGGATTATCTTTTAAAGGTTGCAGTAAGCTTATATAAAACATTAGGTATATTTTTATTTTAGTTAGTAGTTTAAGCTTATAGGTATATAGGCTTGGTTTTTTCTTAATTTAGTATAGACCTGTAAACTTCTAATTAAGTTTCTTTAAGGGCTATTAAGTCTTTAGGTTTTATGTATTTAGGTAAACTATATTACTTTCCTTAAAGTCCTATACAGGAGCTTGTTCTTTATTTGTATACTATTCCTATAATATTTAAGCGTACATTAATTTACTTTGTAATGGTTTTATTAACTGCTTTATTTAATTAGTAAAGTTATACGCGTTAATTAACTAAATCCGTTTAATTATGGGTTCTATTATATTAATTTTAGGTTATAGTTTAAATCTAAGTTAAGGGTCTTATCTATAGGTTGCGTAGAATGGCGTTACGCCTATTAATATATTTATTATATTATTTATAGTAAACTTAGCTAAAGGCAGCTATTTTTCCTAGTTGTCTTATAGGTAGGAGCAGTATATTTATAGGTATTGTTCTATAATTATATTTATAATTTTAGTTTAACTATCCATCTCTAGATAAAACGCAGTTAAGAGTTATATTTAAATACTTAATTGTTTATATAGAGCTTACTAAAAGTGTAAAATAAACTGGTTTTTATAGTTGGATATTATTAAGTTAGGGAGTCTGTATAGCTTAAAGACGTGCTTAATAAAATATTTAGCTACTAATATTACGTTAATTGAGTTTATGGGGATTATATGTTGTATTTTTATAAGACGGTTAATAACTACTATAATATTTGTAAACCTATTACTACTAGGCAAGTTGACTATAAAGTTAATTAAGATATTGTACTATCTTTATATTAAAATTAGTAATAGTTAAAGTACTCTTTACTTCTTTATATAAAAGGTCTTTTTACGCACATATATCCTATATACTTAAACGTATTTTTATATATAGTTATGTATTATAGGCCAGTAGTAAGCCTATTAGATAATCTTATAAGTCTTTATATAACTAGGATACCCTACTATAAGGGAGTCGTGTATAAATTTAAGTATCTTAAATTATAAAGGTTTGGAATTTGGGACTACTATTTTCTATTAATAGTACAATTAATTGTTTTAAATTTTATATTTAGTAAGTGTAATATCCTTATACTATTGTTTTCCTATTTAAATTACTTTTATTATATCTATTATCTATATATTATTTTTATATTTGTATTCTATTAGCTTATTAATTTCTATTTCCTATTTATTAACTTCTAATTTATTTCTATTAAGTTCTATATCTAGGAATATAGGATATAGTTTTTTTAAAACGTTTAGGGGGTAATAAGATCTATAATTAATTTATAATCTATTTATTTAAAGCGTTTATAGGTAGATCCTATAATTATTATATTAATATATTAGGCTTCTAATTAAGTTTGCCTAGTTAGTATATAATTTTAAAGTTAAATTATAAGAGGTATTCGGCCTAACGAATTTAGCGCTATATTAGTTGCTTTATAGTTATAAAGTACTATAGGTTATTATAGTCCGTTAATACGTATATTAGGAATAATAATTCTTTAAGCTTAGGACGCCATTATTTAAAGTATCTAATAATTATAAGCAGTTCCTTATTATATATCTTATAGTTTAATTTAGTAAGGGCAAGTTTCTAGAAAAAAAAAGGCTACTAGACGTAGCTTGCTATTTTTATTATATTATAATAATACTCCCCTTAGTATATAATTGGATAAGTCTGTTTTAATAATATATTTAAGGTTAGGGTTAAAGTAAGTAAGAGTTAGAGTAGTTATAAAGCGATATTTTAAGTTATTAAAAGCTTATTTATATTTAGTAGTCTATTTAAATTTTATATTCTTTCTTATTAGGTTTACTAACAGCTAAACAGTTTTTAAGAAGTGGTTAATAAATTATTAATAGAAATTTGTAAATCCTAGAAATTCTTAAATATCTTATATATTGCTAGGGCTTTCCTAGTTTATAATTATAGCGACTTTTTTAAGGTCTATTTTAATTTTATTATAGGATATAATTAAACCTAAGTGTTACGGAGCGAGTATAAGCGGTGATAATATATAGCAAAGTAGATATTATTAAGCTATGTACATAAACTGCGTAATAAAGTTAAGACGTTGTATAAGGAAAGAAGGTAAGGAACGGGAGGAAAGGGGTATATATTGTTAACTTGGTTGCTTAGTTAATATGTGCACAGGGCGGAATAGGCTTTGGGTTATAGTCCTAGCAGAACTTGGCGGAATATAGCAGAATATAGTAGAGGACGGCAAACTGCCTTAGATTGCCGTTATATGTCTTAATTAACTGAGTCGTTAACATAGAGGTCGAGACGGTAGAAATAGGTAGACATATGTAAGGTGTTATAGAGATATCCCGTAACAGTACCCCCCCATTTAAACTTAAGCTTCTGCGAGATAGGGCTGTGGTAGTTTTAGGTAGAGTTTATAAAAGTCTTCTGCAGCTTATATAAGTCCTATAGAGTTAATAGGTTCCTATAAGGGCTTAGTGAAGCCTCTCCATTTTATAAGGTATATATATTTACATTTCTATTTATCGTACTTAATATTATTAACTCTTTTAACAAGGTACTTATCCTTACTATCTACTTTAACTGGTGGGGGAGGGTCTTAGATCTGTCTAGGCAGGGCATCTAATATAGGGGTGGTAAGGTAGAGGACTGACGTATAGAATATGGGGTGGATTTTAACCGTATTAGGGAGCTTTAGTTAGTAGGCATAAGGAGAGACAACTTTTTCAACCTTATAAGGGCCGGCGTTCTTCTAATTAAGTTTCTTAGTAGGTTGTTTTAGGTTTAGATTTCTTGCGTCTAGCTAGATAAAGTTACCAATTTAGTAAGCCGGTGCTGGGGTTTAGTTCTTATTTGCTGTGGCTTTATAGATAGACTGGGCCTATATTATTTTGTTAGTAAGGAACTCCTATAGTTCTTCTATCTTTTTTATAAATTTGTTTGCTTCTGTAACTTATAAGGCTTAATAAGCTAGGCGAGGAACATTACTAAAGGGTTTAAAACCCATTTACAGGTGCTAGCCGTAGTTGGCTAGAAATAGGGAGACCTTTATGGTTTCTAAGACGGAGTTATTTACTATAAACTCGGCGAATATAAGCTAGTCCATCTAGTTGTCCTATAGATACGACATATATATCCAAATATATTGTTCCATTATAGCATTTACACGTTCCGTTTAACCATACATTTTTAGGTAGTATGCTGTAGACAACAGTGCTTTAATATAGAGTTAGGTAGTTAGTTCTTTCTAAAACGCAGAGATAAACTGTCTGCTTTTATTAGAGATAATTGTTTTAGGGAGTCTATGGAGTTTCTATATGTAATTTAGGAACAGTTAAGCGACGGCAGGCGTTGATATATTAGGACAGGCGATTAAGTATCTTATTTTAGATAGTCAGTCTATAACTACTATAATATTTGTATAGCCTTTACTTAAGGGGAGATTAATAATAAAGTTAATTAAGATGTCCTTCCATCTTCGGTCTGGAACAGGCAGTGGCTTTAGAAAGCCGTTATACATCTTATATGTCATGGGACACCTTCGTGACACCTTATACACGTCCACCTGTTCCTACCTGTTTCCACCTGTTTCCACCAACGCAGTAAGAAGAGACCGACCGCGAGACGACAATCTGACGGCAATCTGCCGCATTTTGCTATATTCTGCCAAGTCTACCGAATCCTGCCAAGTTCTGCCAGGACCGCTACTTAAATCCTATTCTACTCTGTGTATGTATTGACCAAGCAACCAAACTAATAATATATACCCTTTCTTCCCGTTTCCTTACCTTCTCTCCTTACGCAACGTCTTAACTTTATTATATAGTTTATATATATAGCTTAATAATATCTACTTCGCTATATATTATTACCACTTATACTTACTCCGTGACACTACGTTGCGTTAAAACCTATATTCCGCCCCGCCCTGTTTAAAATGCAGAACGACCTTAAAGCCCCTATAACGGCCGCTAATATTATATCCGCACTCTAGGAACAATTGGTAGATATATAAAAGTCCTTTATAAACACCCTTATATAAAACTAAGCTGCTATAGCTTAATAGCAAGCTAAATAAGAAGTATGGCACTAGAAAACAATTAAGGCCCTTTAAGAAGAAATCCGTACCCTTAAGACACCTACACTAAGCCCTTAAAACTGGTTACTATTACTAGAAGCTAATACGCGGAACGCGAGCCCTAAACTAATAATAGTTATCCCACCAGTAGAACTAACTACTATATTATAACAATCTAAATAATTACTAGACCCTCTAATATTTACTAGTAAATAATAAGAACTCTAATTATTCCTAAGCCGGCTTAAAAATAAGCTAACTGGTAATACTAACCGCTACCTAACTAAAGCTAACTAACTCTATTATGCCCTAAGTTAACTAGGAGGAGATATAGCTAACCTTATTAAACCTCTTTAACTAAACTTAGTACTAAGCCTAATTATACTTTTTAAAGCTATATATGGTAACCTAAACCGCTAAGCTACTACCTAGAGAAAAATAAACTATATAACTTAAGGAATAAAAAGCTTTCTAGTATACTTCTCTAAATTTAACCGTTATATAAAAGAAACAGGCTGGAATAACTCTGTATTAATTAATAGCCTTATTAAATCCCTAAGTCCTAAACTAAAAACCTCCCTAATAGGTATAGACCTACCAGGAGCCCTTAACGCCTACGTAAACGTTATTAATAAATAGTATAATAATATACTACGCCTAACACCAAAGTCTACTCCTTAATATAATATGACAGCTCTATAAACGTCTACTAAGTTATTGTCTTAGCCTAAGCACCCTAACGCTATAGATATTAACATAGGAACCCTAGGATATGCTCTACTAGGGTCCCCTAAATAAAAATAACGCATTAAGCTAGGCCTTTACTTTAAATATAGAAGCAAGGAATATATCTTATAATATTACTCCGTCCCTATACCCTAACACGACTTATAAATGGCCAATACTAACAACCGTTTACTATATTAATCCTCTAGTTACCATCCCTAATTTTTACCTAGCTCTAGCCCCGCATCTAGTAAGCACTACTTATAAGGACAAAGTTATAACTAATATTCTATAGGAACCCCTTCCCGCTTACTACTAAAAGGCACGTCCTGGAGTTAAGTTGCTCTTTAGGATAGCTATATTATAGGATCTTGTTAAACGTATTAGATATTATAAACCCTAACTCTTAGAATTATAGTATAACCGTTAACTGCCGTCTTTGGTAGAAAAGTTAATAGGCTAACACTTAAGTCCTAATTAATATAGGAGTTAGCGGCATAGAATTTATTAATAAGATCTTTGTGTAAGATAATAGGTTTACCCTAATACTCCTTAACCAATATATTAACATATTTAGATTTAATGGCAAATGTACTATCTTAGGCCGTATTACTTATATAGCGGCCCTAAGACTCTAATACCTAAACTATAAAGAATTAATTAAGCTCTTTATAACTACCCTAGGTTACCTAGTAATCCTTAGACAACCCTAGATAAAGCTATATAAGGTAACCATTAATTAGAATAACCTTAAGCTTCTATTTACCGCCTCCCATTGCAAGCAGAAGTGCCTTATAACTCGCTGCTTAGACCCCAAACCAAAATCTGAAAAATTCACTAGGATCCACTAGTCTAAAATTTCCACCGACATCTACCCTATACCCAAAAAGTCCACCCGATTCCACTAAGAACCTGGAAATTACACTAAACCACACGAACCGACTCTAACTGCTACACCCCGAACCAAGCAGAAGCTTAAGCTTAATATACAAAGGTACTAGAAGAACTAGTATTCCACTATAAAAAGGATACTTAAAGAACCCAAACCTAAATCTAATACTAACTCTATACCTAATACTAAACCTAAAACTATGTAAGAAACTAAGGATAATCCGAGCCCGCTTAACACCTTAGATATTTATATAATTGGAGCTACCCTGTTAGTACAACTCGCCAGGAAACCTAAATACACGATCTTTACCATTATAATAGCCAATATTAAGAAGGCCTTAGTACTAAAGAAGCACACTAACCCGGCTATAAAAGTACCAGTAGAATACTATAATTATTTAGATATATTCTTATAAAAGGAAGCTAATAAGCTACCGGAACGCCGTCTATATAATTATAAGATTATAGTTAAAGAAGGAAAATATCCTGGATTTAGACCCTTATATAGAATATCCTAAAACAAACTCTAGGTACTACGGAAGTACTTAGACGAACATCTAGATAAAGGATTTATTAGAGCAAGTTCTTTACCTATAGCCGTACTAGTAATCTTTATTAAGAAACCTAGCGGCTGTCTACGCTTTTGCGTAGACTACTAAGCTCTTAACGCTATTACTGTTAAGAACTAATACCTAATCCCATTAATCCAAGAGACACTAAACTAATTAAGTAAGGCTCGCTTCTATATAAAGCTTAATATTATCCACGCATTTAACCGCCTCTATATCACAAAAGGAGACAAATGGCTTACTATATTTCGTACTTAATACGGATTATTTAAATACTTAATAATGCCATTTAGCCTCGTAAACGCCCTAAGTTTATTCTAACACTTTATAAATAATACCCTACGCCTATACCTAGACGTCTTTTGTACTGCTTATATTAACAACATCTTAATATACAGTAATAATCTGGCTAAATACCAAAAATATATTAAACTGGTCCTGTAAGCCTTACGCGGAGCCGGCCTATAATTAGATATAGACAAATGCGAGTTCTATAAAACAGAAGTCCTATACCTTAGACTTATTATTTTTATAGATAGCGTATAAATGGACCCTAAGAAAGTTAAAGCAATTATAAACTAGCAAGAACCTAAGAACGTTAAGGACGTAAGGGCCTTTATAGGCTTCGCTAACTTCTATTAACGGTTTATTAATAACTTCTCTGCCTTGGTTTTACCCCTTATAGCCTTAACCTAAAAGGATAAAGCCTTTATCTTTAATAAGGAATATAAGAAGGCCTTTACTTATTTAAAGGTTATATTTACTACTATATCTATACTCTAATACTTTAACCTAGACTAAATAAGTGTTATAAAAGCTAACGTATCTAATTATATTACTAGAGGCATTCTGTCTTAATATAATAAGGAAGGAGTATTGCACTCTATAGTATACTTTTTAAAACAACTAAGCCTAGCTAAATGCAATTACGAGATCTACGATAAGAAATTTCTGGCTATTATTAGATACTTTAAGCAATGGCAACTAGAACTAGAAGGAGCTAGATTCCCAATTAAAGTTCTTAGTAACTATAAAAACCTACAGTACTTTACAACCATAAAATAGCTAAGCTACTGTTAAGCCCGCTAGTTAGAATATCTATTCCGATTCTAATTCTTAATTACGTACCACCTAGGCGTTTAAGGCTAGAAGCCTAATACCCTAACCCGATGTTTATAGGACGCACTAGCTTAAGAAGAAGCGCGCTTCTACCATAATTAGACCCTACTCCGCCCTAAGCTATTTAAACCTCCTACTAAAGATCTTACGGTATATGTCCTTAAAATAACTAATTAAACCATTAAACAGATTATAGTCGACAAATATCCAAACAATGAGTTTATTTAAGAGACGCTTAAGCTAATTTAAGATGGCGTCAGACGCTCTAAAAATATTTCTCTAAGTAAATTCGAAGCCTGCGGAAACTGCTTGTACTACTAAAACCGCCTAGTTGTCCCTAATTATAATAAACTTAAGCTTAAGCTTCTTAAACACGTATATAATCTACTAGTAGCCGGCCACCCAGGCTAAGGAAAAACCCTAGAACTACTTTAACAGGAGTACTACTGGCTAAATATATATAATACGATACGGAAGTACGTCTCTAGCTGCTATACCTACTAACAAGCCAAAGCTTTATATAAGACGTATAACGGCTTCCTAAAACCACTGCCTGTTCCGGACCGAAGATAGAAGGATATCTTAATTAACTTTGTTGTTAACCTCCCCATAAGTAAAGGCTGCATAAACATTATAGTAGTTATAGACCAACTATCTAAAATAAGACACTTAATCGCCTACCCTAATATATTAATACCTACCGTTGCCCGACTATTCCTAGATTATATATAGAAACTTTATAGACTCCCTAAAACAATTGTCTTTAATAGAGGCCGCTAGTTTATCTTAGCGTTCTAGAAAGAACTAACTACCTAACTCTGTATTAAAGCACTGTTGTCTATAGCATATTACCCAGAAACGGATGGTTAAACGGAACGTGTAAATGCTATAATAGAACAGTATATTCGGATATACACGTCGTATTTATAGGATGACTGGATAGACTGGCTTGTATTTGCTAAGTTTACTGCAAATAACTCTATCTTAGAAACTATAAAGGTCTCTCCGTTCCTGGCTAATTATAGCTAGCACCCGCGAATGGGTTTTAAACCCTTTAGTAATATTCCTCGCCTAGCTTATTAGGCCTTACAAGTTACAGAAGCAAGTGAATTTATAAAGAAAATAGAAGAATTACAAGAGTTCCTTACTAATAAAATAATATAGGCCCAGTCTGTCTATAAAGCCGCAGTAAATAAGAACTAAACCCTAGCACTAGCTTACTAAATTAGTAACTCCGTCTGGCTAGACGTAAGAAATCTAAACATAAAATAACCTACTAAGAAACTTAATTGGAAGAACGCCGGCCTTTATAAAGTTAAAAAAGTTATCTCTTCTTATGCCTACCAACTAAAGCTCCCTAATACGGTTAAAATCCACCCTATATTCTATATGTCAGTCCTCCGCCCTGCCGCCCCTATATTAGACGCCCTACCTAGACAGATCCAAGACCCTCCCCTACTAGTTAAAGTAGATAGTAAGGATAAGTACCTCGTTGAAAGAGTTAACGATATTAAGTATAATAAACGGAAACGCAAATATATATACTTTATAAAATGGAGAGGCTTTACTAAGCCCTTATAGGAACCCATTAACTCTATAGGACTTATATAAGCCGCAGAAGACTTTTACGAACTCTACCTAGAACTACCACAGCCCTATCTTGCAGAAGCTCGAGTTTAAAGGGGGGGTACTATTACAGGACACCTCCGTAATACCTTATATACGTCCACCTGTTCCTACCTGTTTCCACCTGTTTCTACTAACATAGCAAGAAGAGACCGACCGCGAGACGACAATCTGACGGCAATCTGCCGCATTCTACTATATTTTGCCAAGTCTACCGAATCCTGCCAAGTTCTACTAGGACCGCTACTCGAATCCTATTCTGCTCTGTGCACGTATTGACCAAGCAACTAAACTAATAATATATACCCTTTCTTCCCGTTTCCTTACCTTCTCTCCTTACGCAACGTCTTGACTTCATTACATAGTTTATATACATAGCTTAATAATATCTACTTCGCTATATATTATCACCACTTGTACTTACTCCGTGACATTATGCAAAGCTTTGGCTCGTTGGTAGGTGTGGCAGCTAGAGACATACCTTTGTGTCATATTATGCATATTTAGCTAGTAGTACTCCCGTTAGAGTAGTTTTAGGGTTTTCCCTTAACCTAGGTGGCCGGCTACCAGTAGGTTATATACATATTTGAGGAGCTTAAGCTTAAGTTTATTATAATTAGGGACAACTAGGCGGTTCTGGTAGTACAAGCGGTCTCCGCGAGCTTTATATTTACTTAAAGAGATCTTTTTAGAGCGTCTAACGCTATCTTAAATTAGCTTAAGTGTCTCTTAGATAAACTCGTTGTTTGGGTATTTATTAATTATAATCTATTTAATTAATTAGTTATTTTAAGGATGTGTACCATAAGGTCTTTAGCTAGGGGATTAAATAATTTAGAACGAAGCAGGGTTTAATTGCGGTAGGCGCGCGCTTCTTCCTATGCTGTTATGTCTTGTAAACATTAAGTTAGGGCATTAGGTTTTTAACCTTAAATGCCTAGGCAGTATATAATTGAGAATTAGAATTGGGATAGATATTCTAACTAGTGGGCTTGATAGTAGCTTAGCTGTTTTATAGTTGTAAAGTACTATAGGTTCTTATAATTACTAAGAACCTTAATTAGGAATCCAGCTCCTTCTAGTTCTAGTTGCCATTACTTAAAGCATCTAATAATAGCCAGCAATTCTTTATCATAGATCTCGTAATTGTATTTGGCTGGGCTTAGTTGTTTTAAAAAGTATATTATAGGGTGCAATACTCCTTCCTTATTATATTGAGACAGAATACCTCCAGTAATATAATTAGATAAGTTAGCTTCTATAACACTTATTTATCTAGGTTAAACTGTTAAAGTATAGGTATAGTAGTAAATATAACCTTTAGATAAGTAAAGGCCTTCTTATATTCCTTATTAAAGATAAAGGCTTTATCCTTTTGGGTTAAGGCTATAAGGGGTAAGACTAAGGCAGAGAAGTTATTAATAAACTGTTAGTAGAAGTTGGCGAAGCCTATAAAGGCCCTTACGTCCTTAACATTCTTAGGTTCTTACCAGTTTATAATTACTTTAACTTTCTTAGGGTCTATTTATACGCCATCTATAGAAATAATAAGTCCAAGGTATAGAACTTCCGTTTTATAGAACTTGTATTTATCTATATCTAATTATAGGCTAGCTCCATATAAGGCTTATAGAACCAATTTAATATATTTTCGGTATTTAGCTAGACTATTACTGTATATTAAAATGTTATTAATATAAGTAGTATAAAAGACGTCCAGGTATAGACGTAGGGTATTATTTATAAAGTATTGGAATAAACTTAGGGCGTTTACGAGGCTAAATGGCATTACTAAGTATTTAAATAGTCCGTATTAAGTACGAAATGCAGTAAGCTATTTATCTTCCTTCGTAATACAGAGGCGGTTAAATGCGTAGATAATATTAAGCTTTATATAGAAGCGAGCCTTACTTAATTGGTTTAGTATCTCTTAGATTAACGGGATTAGGTATTAGTTCTTAATAGTAATAGTATTAAGAGCTTGGTAGTTTACGCAGAAGCGTAAACCACTACTAGGTTTCTTAATAAAGATTACTAGTACGGCTATAGGTAAAGAACTTGCTCTAATAAATCCTTTATCTAGATGTTTGTCTAAGTACTTCTATAGTACCTAGAGTTTGTTTTAGAATATCCTATATAAGGGTCCAAATCTAGGATATTTTCCTTTTTTAACTATAATCTTATAATTATATGGACGGTATTCCGGTAGCTTATTAGCTTTCTTTTATAAGAATATATCTAGATAATTATGGTATTCTACTGGTACTTTTATGGCGGGGTTAGTGTGCTTCTTTAGTGCTAAGGCCTTTTTAATATCAGCCATTATAATAGTAAAGATTATGTGTTCCGATTTCTTGGCAAGTTATACTAGCGGAGTAGCTCCAATTATATAGATATCTAAGGTATTAAGCGAGCTTAAATTGTCCTTAGTTTCTTGTGTGGTTTCTTGTTTAGGTTTAGGTTTAGTATTAGGTACGGAGTTAGTATTAGATTTAGGTTTAGGTTCTTTAAGTATCCTTTTTATAGTAGAATACCTGTTCTTCTAGTACTTTTATATATTAATCTTAAGCTTCTGCTTGGTTTAGGGTGCAGTAGTTAGAGTTAGTTTATATAGTTATATATTATTTCTAGGTTTTTAGTAGACGTTAGTGGAAATTTTAAACTGGTAGATTCTGGTAGATTTTTTAGATTTTTGTTTAAAGTCTAAGTAGCAAGTTATAAGGCACTTCTGCTTGCAACGGGAGGTGGTAAATAGAAGCTTAAGGTTGTCCTAATTAATGGTTACCTTATATAGCTTTATCTAGGGTTATTTAAGGATTACTAGGTAACCTAGGGTAGTTATAAAGAGCTTAATTAATTCTTTATGGTTTAGGT
>Ga0307507_10007322_pt1 | contig 16133 bp, 13 predicted proteins | sample 7_EM_MG_FD_207223 | JGI IMG/M metagenome (GOLD analysis project Ga0307507, IMG submission 207223) | Populus trichocarpa ectomycorrhiza microbial communities from riparian zone in the Pacific Northwest, United States - 7_EM | ecosystem: Host-associated > Plants > Roots > Unclassified | place... | reverse complement strand
GCTCCCCCCTTAAGCCTTCTGCTCACTGCCTGTTTCGAGGAATCTTGGGAATCATTCAGAATCGAAAATCACGTGACCCACTTAGCAGTCGGCGGCGTGAGTAGTTGGGGAGGGTAAGTGTGATGCGAAAGCAAGTGTGACGCGCCGGCTTTTTTTTTCTTTCCTTAGAGAGAAGCTTACGTAATAACTTTAACCAGTTTTCACCCACAAGCCGAGTGGTGGTGAGTAGGTCACGTGATCTTCTATTCAGGCTTGCTAGCTATGATATCTTGATGGGTAATTTAGGGTGTTTGGCACGGCGACGTTTGAGTTGTAAACCCACTCAAACTGCAGTTTGGGAAACCACTCAGCCGTCGCTGTGCCAAACACCCCCTTAGTTTTTTTCTTTTATCTTTCTTCGACTCAGGAGGACCAGAAGTTAAGAGGAGGGTCAGGGCTTTTTCCTTTGAACATTTTCTCACTTCCAGCCTCGAGGAATCCTCCGAACTGAAGATCGCCTGACCGACCCAACACTCGATTTGTGAGCGAAAACTGGTATTATATAAGCCAGGACAAAAAAACTAGCGCGTCAAACTTGCTTCCGCATCACATTTGCTTTCCCCGACTATGAGCAACAGCGAAATAGGAGAGGAACCGGCTATTAAGCAGTGTGGGGGTAAAGGAAGGAAACACCCAGAACGGCATTATAGAGGACCGAAAGATGGACGGCAGGGGAATAGACCCAACTGCGCGAATAAAGATCTACAGGTGTAAGAAGGAAAGGGGGTTGAAGAGCTAATAGCGCTAGTGCCTTGGCGGAAGCATGAAGGCGAGATGATTAGTCGAGATGTATGTCGTTGGCTACCGGGGGTGCTGGCTAACGGCTAATTAAGTAGCGAAAGCTTCTACTCGAGTACATGTACTGTACTTGTATAACCATATACACCCTACATCCGTTCGTGCCCTAGTGCGCCCACACACGTCCACACTTCAATGTTCCTCCATTCATACTACTATGTGCGCTTCCTGTTACCTGGGCTCCTGTGCTTCTAAAACACAATTCTACAACTTGGATTATTACACTATCAGGGGCAGCTAGGCCCAACGAACAGAAAACCGCCATTGGTCAGGTTTAGCTAGGATAAATATATGTAATTATCGCTTTAGTGCATTAGAGTGTTGCCTCGGGTATGGCTGCCAAGGCTCGGGGCCTTAGACTTCTAACTTTGGTTTATCCACCGGGGGTGGGGGGGTCAGTCTATCTCCGCACAGGAGTATGCAACCACTGCATAGCAGCACAAATCTGTTCGTTGAAATTACTATCACCATCATCCGGTGTGGGGCTTCGAAGCTTCGCATGAAGCGATGGACATATTTGATCAATGGCGGCTAGAGGAATCGTTTGCCAAGTCATGGTGAGTGCCACGCTCGCCTTATTACTCTATGCCGGGATTGGTCCGTGGGAATTGCCAATGAAGGATGTGGTTGTGCTGCAAGCCTTTGATGCTGCTCGGTATGCTCGGCGTATCGCGCACAGAATACCGGGCCCATCTTATCACTTTATCGTTCTGACAAAGGGCCCGGACAAAGGCTTCGGATATGCGCTTGGAATCGGCCCTCCAAGCCACCTAGTCCGTCGGCCTTCGGGGATGAGAGGGACTACAGCTAATAATCCGTTTTTTGAGAGGTGTTAGGGCGGACTGCGTCCAGGAATGTGAGGACCGAAACGGCTGTGAGGGACTAACTTATAGTCATATGGCTTAGAATTTAAGAAGTAAAATGGTCAAGTTAGAATATGTTAGCTAGCCCATGCTGCGGGGGTGTTTTATTGGCGAGATTGTTTTAATGCCCGCGTATGCCGATTGACTTAGATTTCCGGGAAAGGGTAAAGGTAAAAAAATCTTTAAGCGACAAACATGGTAATGGAAAATGAAACGAAATACACTTTGTGAATGATGACATACCGGTATCCCTCCCAGAGCCTCCCTCCTTAAGGCATACACACTAACCAGGAAGAAAATGCATTTAGGCTTACGTAAGGCGATGAACTTCAAAAGCTTGGATTTCAAAAGCCCAGGCTTTATCGATGGAGGCTACTTAACTAAGGTGCAGGCTACCTTCTTCTAACATCTCGAAGTTATTGAAATTGTATGAGATTAAAGGCTCAGTATGAAAGTAATGGCAGGGCTAGGATAAAGCACCTCCAAGTCATGGAGCCAATACTAGTATCTGAAGATCCTGCCTTATCCAGAACATGTCTTATCATGTCCTATTTATCACCACTCATCCACAATATCGATAAACCAAACATTTCACTCTTGTACTGGCCCAAGTCGAAATCGTGCACCTCCGAAAGGATCGTTATCGCGTCATAAGACATCACTCATAGCGTCCCCGGTCACCTCCCGTCCGCTACCATCCTCCATCTCCGTCCGTCCCCTTCCCCTACCCTAAGCACACATATCTCACCCTGTAGGGCCTATCGTCCAGCATTTCGACCGCCCTGGACCGACTTCAATCGCCTTCCAGTCCCGTCCAGGGCTTTTGGCAGTCCCGCTAGGACTTTTGGGAACACTAAGGATCGATACAACGCCAGAAGCGATACGACCATGAACGGTTCGGATACGCAGACAGTTGAATGCCCGGAGCGAAGAGCAGTTGTAGTACTTTGTGATGCTCACCCTTCTTTTGTTAGCATAGCAATACGCCCAGCGAGAAAGGGGGTCATTCGTCGAAGAGAAAGGACATGTGTCGCGATCGCTGGAGGGATAAGAGGAATTCGTTACAGTTTATATATGCTCCTGTTTAAACCGTTAGTTAGTTGAGTACGAGAGTGTGAGCGAGCAGGTGAATGAAAGAGAACTTTCTCACTATAAGTTGCACGCTAGCGATCGAAGTCGCTAGTGTTGGTTTAACTATTAAGGTTTAGTGTTTTAGTTTTGCTTTCGCTGTTTAGTTGTGGCCTCGCCGTTTATAATAGTTTTGATATACAACTGGTTTCTTTATTGTAAAAGGGGAGAGGTTTGTGAACGCTTTATAATTTGTATTTTCTAAGAGGGATATCTAGGGTGGTTTAACCAATGCGAGGGTGTCCACGGATTAGCTGCTCCGCCCGAGTACAGTACATAGTGCTAAAGGGACGAGATTAGATGGGCGAACAAAAATGAAAACCGAATAAAGCTCCCACCGCTGCAAGCTTTGCTCCTACTCAGGTCACCGATATCGCCAACAAATACAACCCGGAGAGCAAATCCCGGAACAAGCTTCCCCTGCCTCCACCTTGCCTCCAGCCCATGCGCAGAACCCCCAGCTAACCCGCCCGTACACCATACCATCTTATCGATATTTGTCGTCATTCTACTCTTAGAATAAAGTACCTAGAGTTTCATTGACGTATTAGGGTGGTCATGGGATATCACTCGTAGGATATGCTCCTGGCACGGAGGTTATTTCGTAACTCGCGCTTAATATGCATATGACTTTATAATAACACAACCTCTTCCACTAACATGCTTTGAGGCCGGGAAAGAGGCAAGTAACAAATACACAGAGGGATAGTATGAGTATAACCAATTGAGCTTCCAAGAGAAGACAAAAGCCATTCTAAAGGTGCAGGGAAGGTGGCAATCACGAGAGAGGAGTCTTGGAATATCACCAAATACTGGTCCGAGACGAGGCGATAGCACCCAACCATGGACCATGTCCGGGAATGAATCGAGACTTGAACAGGTGTGATATTATAGCAATTGGCCTAATACTTAAATTCAACGATAGTGATCTAAAGTTAATATGTCCAGAGTTAAATTTTTATATCACAATAAGAAAAATCCCTTAAGGGCCTGTTTACCCAACTGTCGGTCTAAAATTTGAGTGATAAACAGACGGTAACCCCTCAACTGGCATATTTTTCCGAAAGACGAGACTGTGCAAAAAGCATTTACAAATTTTCCCCGATGCCGCCCTAAATTATTATTACTAAACGGTCAAAACATGACGTTGCCTTAGAGGTGAATTTACAAATTCCGTCGGACACTAGGCGACACACTGGGTGGACACCGGGCCATCTACGATATCATCGTTGCCTCGACACCCCCAACGGTCAAACCCTCCTTAGTGGTGGTGGGCGCCGTTGAGAGGTGCTAGGTAACTGAACGGGCCCTAATACTACAATATCCGCTGATGCTGCAGCAGATACCATGTATGCTTTCCCAGAAATAAAATTTTGAATTTCTTGTATTAGATACTCTAGTACATGGTTCAAAATCGGAGAAAGGCGGAAGCTTGTAGGAGGTATCATAGTCAAGTATAGAAGGTGGGGTTGCCTATAGAGCATCCGGTTGTGCATTTGAGCGGATATGCGGATATGCGGATATGCGAGTATGTAGGTTTGCGGGTATGCTGGTATGTAGTAGGAGATATACGGTTATATCGTAGAGTATGTGGCTTTGTGACTTTCGGCGATTTGGCACTTCGCAGTGGGTTATTGTTTCCATACCCTATGCCGCTAAGCATTGGGTACCGGTGTCATGGTTTTGTTGATACCTCTTGTCATAGGGTATTATTTATCGGGCGTTTGGTTCCATGGTTTCTTTCATGCCCTATCCTACTAGACATACGGGAATTGGCATATTGTTGGGGCAGAGGCTTTAGGGATCACGGAGGATCATGGGATATCAGGATGGCTCTAAGTTGCTTGAAATTATTGGGGATTAGGTTTTGTTGGTCCTTTGAGCTTCCTTAGAATCAGTTGAGTCCCGGGAGTGTCCCGCCGCCAGCCAGACGGAGAGATATATCTCCTGGCCTATCCTTAGCTAGAGAGAGGGTAGTGAACCAGTCCACCATTCCTCCACCTTCCGCGCCCCGGTCCAAGTTTATTGCGATTGTACTTTTCTTTTCTTCTTTTGTGCTTTCCTTATGTTCCATTATAGAATCCAAAACCAGTAAAGCGGTATAGTTAAAACGTGATATGTTATATAATTATAGCTAGTTATCATATGGTAACGAGCAAAGGAGATATTTTGATGGCTGTTTTTATTTTTAATTTTTATATAGCTCTGAAGTTATCGGTTCAAGGTAGACAAAAAAAAAAACCTCCCACGACAGTCGGTAGTGCCAAAAGAAACTAAAAAAACAGACAATTTATAGTAAAACTCAAGCCCAGATAAGTAAAAAGGAAATGTGGAATACAGAGGAAGGAAATGTAATGAAGGCCGGTGTTTGCCCCTGGGGAACTTGAGATCCCCGTTTCAGTGGCTGGGGATTCCGAGGAAACATGCTCTCAAATTGTTCGTGTATGATTGGCCTCTCTATGAATAGGTGAAAGGAAAGAAAGAGAGATGGCCTGAGGAAAAAACTAGGGAGGAAAGCCACTCTTTAGGTCCAGCCCCTCATCTCAACTGCCATATAACAACAAAGGGGTTTCATGGTACGGAACTGCAGTCCACTGCCCGATTGGCGATCATAACCGGTAATGAGTGCACATCAGGCGCTCGGTGATTAATCTTGGACAACCTTGTGTAGAGGTCCTTTCCAATAGAGTACTCTGGTACTGGAACTTCGTTCGTGATCCAGGCTTTCTTCTGACAATCCTCGGCACTCGGTCGATCCTCTGGAGTTGGTTGCAGGACGTCACGAAGAAAGGAGACACAGGGGATACTGAAGCCTAGTTGATCAAGCACAAGGGGTGAGGATGATGCCGTCAGGGCGTACTTCAATACCTCGAACGGGTCATTGAATAAGAGATTGCCGGCCAGCATCCTGTACAAGACACACCCAAGGGACCAGATGTCTACCCTGTTGGTCTTCGGTTTAGAGGTGTCGTGTACTTCGGGCGCCATGTAACCCTGTGTGCCAGTAGTGGTTTTCAAGTACGTGGAGGCGTTAGAGAGGGGGATGCGCTTTGAGGTACCAAAGTCACCGATTTTAACACGGAGGACATAGGTCTGATTCTCTGGAAGGTAGAGGAATATGTTCTGGTAACTATTAGGTTTTGACCATGGTATTTTAGGAGAGAAGGGGCAAAGACCTCAGGCTTCAGATCGCGATGTGTGATCCCTTCTTTATGCATTACTACTAACCCGTGGAGCAGCTGCTTGGCTACAACCTTTGTATCATTTTCGTTCCACCGGTAGCTATCCGCAAAGCTCTGCGACATATCCCCCATTGGGATATACTCCATAGCAATGTACATGTAGTGAGTATCCTGATAGGTGGAGTTGAATTTGACGAACCATTCGTGCTGTCCACATGTCAGACAAGACCTGACGTAAATTGAACGAGACCAATGCCGGTTATGAAATGATGCAAGCCTGGACGAAACTTACTCTTGCTAATGATTGTAGATTCTTAATCTCCGCCTGATGCCGGTTGAAAGTGAAGTTTGGCAAGGCCCGTGGTATCCTCTTCACGGCCCATAACTCAGGAGACTTCATTCCAGGTATGTGAACATTCTCCAAGAATACAGTCCCGCAGGCGCCAGCGCCAATTTTGTAATTCAACCTCCAAGCTGGTGGTTCTCTAACAGGGGCAGGATGTGCTCCCACTGCTTCAGGTTTAGGTGCTAGGGAGTTAGGCGGCGGGCTCGGAGAGTCTAAATGAGATATTAGGCCCTTGCTATCATGCAGAGGTGTAGGCACCTACTTGCGGGTATTGGGGAGGGGAAGCCGGTGAACTTGTGGGCTGGGAGCGAAGTGGGTCTCCGGCGGGGCAAGCGGTAGGGGGCGTAGCGAGCGCGTGCTGATAAGGAAGAGGCAGCAGGCGAGGAGTTGAAGGGGCTGTCACCCGGGAGACCCGCGGCTTTGCGGGGTGGGGGGAAGGGTGTCAAGCGGGAGTCGTGAGTAGGTGCGGATAAGGAGGAGTCAGCGAGTAAGGAGTTGAAGCGCCCATCACTCTGGTGGGCTGCGGCAGGGTGGATATTTGTGGCATCATAACGATGCGAGAGGGTTGAGCCTAGGAGCGGTGGTGGAGTTTCGATTACGGGGCTAGCCTGTTGATCCTGCCGGGTTTCGGAGAATTCTCCCTTGTTGGCCTGGTCTGCTAGCAGGTCACTGCCCAGCATGAAGTTACCAGTGAATGCGATCGAGTTAAAAAAGTTACTAAGGATACTGTCGCTTACTTCGTCAATGTAAGGGCTTTGACTAAGGTAATCGTCAATAAGCCATTAGCTTTTTAGGTAATGTCATTCCGAGAAAGAATTAGCGAATTGAAGAAGGCCTAACGTACCTGAAGCTATTAGACATCTTGTTCTAGATATGTGCTGGCAAAACCTGAATGGTATTTTTTTTCCGACGATTAGAAATCCAGACTAAAGGCAGGATATCCGAGAGCAGAGGGTTTGTCGCGACTCGCGATGGACCTTGCGGCTCAAACTGGTTGCCACTTATGCCTTCTTGGCGCACTCAGGGGTAAACTCAATTCAACCCCTGAAGAGGAGAACCCTAACCTGATACCTGTACCACACACAAAGTGCTAGCAGAGCCTCAAGTATAATATTAGCCACGAGATGCCGTATTCTCATGAACGAGCGGTGTGGAAAGTAAAGCAAAAAATCAACAATAACCACATTATCGTATCCCTTAGTCCATCAGTGCGAGAAATGGGTTCACTATATCTCAGTCTACAACCCTAATAATTATCTCCGGTTAAGCAAGTATACTTTCCAGATCTCTTTAATATATTTCAAGTTAAGGAAAGATACTTTCCGGCTCCCATCACTTTCTTAACGAGATCCCTTGGGCGCAGCATGTGACGGCGGATGGGAGAAGGGACTGACGGATGGCCTACGGGAAAAATGCCCGGGTGCGCGAATCAAGATCTACAGGTGTATGATAAGCGAGGAGGAACAATGCGAACAGGCGAAACACAACGATGGATCATGGATGGCAACGCAACCCTCCTTATCACCCCGCACTTTCTACACTACCTAAAGAAAACTTTCTATAATAATATTATCAAAGATTCATTTCTACTAATACCGTAAAAATTGGAATAATTGACCCTCGCGCTAGTCGTCCAGAATTCCCTCCTTGGATTAAGGGGAGGGAATCACAGCGAAAAAACTGACCCTCAGCCTAGAAAAGCAAATTTACACCGACCTTACCAGGAGAGGCAACCCCAACGTATTTTACGAGCGTGAGTATGTATTCTGCTATGTATTTATATTTCTAATAGTTTTTTTAGTTTTCATGATAGTAAGGTTGGTAGAAGAGTACTATTGTCATCGCCGAAGTTTTTCCTGTTCGTTGATGCGCAGTTAATTTTGGCCAGGGACAATACCGGTACAGTACTTATATTTTTTTAAGGATAGCCACTACCGGTACCCCTGCCACTTACTAGTGGGGTGGTAGCAGTCTTAATGGTCCTTGCAGAAAATGCGAAGTGGGAGGGCTTGCTGTTTCGCCTTTCCTAATTTATCGCTGTTGATGTGATTACGACCCACCCTTTCCGTAGGAATCTGGTTCAGTGCTGAATCGCTGTACAGTACTGTACTGTACCGAGTACCGTAATAGTAGCGACAAGCGTGATATTGGTTCTACAGGCTGCGCATGGTTGAATTGTAATGTTCTTGGCACCTAAGATTAGCTGAACCTGCGACCCTGAGACGCTGTTTTAACGGACCCCCGCTTTTCTCTCACCAAACCCTGCTTTTCTTCCGTTCTCAGGAGAATCAATCAACCATAAGTTACCCAGCAACTCCTCCTCTTCAACAAAGCAAGCGATAAAGAGCCGAAAATGTCCCAAAATAACTTCAATCATAGCATAAACTGCCAAAATACTACCAACTCTTATAATACTACTACTACTAGCAATGTCTGGAACAACTGTACTGTCAACGAAGATCTATCTCCACTCCTAACCTGGCTATCACCCCTGGATCCAGGCTTACGACATTGCGACATTCAAGAGCGCCGTGTCAAAGATGTTGGGGAATGGCTTACGGGGACTGAAAAATTTAGAAGGTGGTGCGAATCGGGTGAAGGCGATGAGGCAGTTCTGTTTTGCTACGGAAATCCGGGGGTCGGTAAAACGTTTATTAGGTAACAAATATTCCTCTCCAGAGAGGGAAGCAAGGTCGTGCTAACAAGCCGCGGTGTTAGTTCGCTAGTGGTGGACCGGCTGTGCGATCGGACTAGAGGACAAAACACGGCCGTTACATGCTTTTACTTCGACTTTGCGGCGCGGAAGGAGCAGACTGTCACCAGTATGCTAGGTTCCCTACTGAGGCAGGTGATCAATGGAATGGAAAGGGTTCCGGAAGAAATATCGCGAGCCTTCCAAGAGCAGAAAAAGGCTGTTAGTGGACGCAAACCGCAACTCTGTGACATCGTGAAGATGCTGCAACTCATCACGTCCTCACAGCGCATATTTATGGTTATTGACGCTCTTGACGAATGTACGGCTGTGCAGCGATTTAGGCTATTCGATTCGTTGAAAGAAATCCTCGAGAAGTCTCCGGGCGCCCGAATATTTGTGACCGGAAGGCCCCATATTCAGGCTGAGATTGAAACACGCCTCGCTGGACGAGTGACAAGTATATCTGTAGGTCCTGCCAGAGACGATATCATCAGATTCCTTCGTGTCAAGCTGAGCGAGGACGAAACACCAGAGGCCATGGATGAGAATCTAGAGGCAGATATTCTGGAGAAGATTCCCGGGAGCGTATCGGAAATGTGGGTAGCGGCCATGGTACTCAGAACCCCATCCCGTATTATCAGCTAATGGATATAATTAGGTTTCTTCTCGTTTCATTAAATATCGAAGTAATCTTGCAAGAATCGACAGCATATCGGAGACGAGAAAAACTCCGCAAAGTGACAGATGGATTGGGATTGGAGGGCGTATACGGTGCGACGATTGAGAGGATAAAGGCGCAGGGTGGGGATAAATCGACACTCGGCCTGGGAGCTTTAATGTGGGTCAGTCATGCCGAACGGCTGCTGGAGCCACGTGAGCTCTGTCATGCCCTAGCAATCGAGCTGGGCTCTACAGATTTCAATGCCGGCAACACCCCTTCGATAACGACATTAGTCAGCTGCTGTCAAGGGCTTATCACCGTGGATAAGGAAGCATCAACTGTGCGATTAATCCATTTCACTCTCAAAGAATATCTTTCCACCCATCCCGATATTTTTAGTAGACCACACGCGGTAATGGCCGAGATATGCTTGACATATCTGAATTCCCAGCTGGTCAAGGCCCTTTCAGTCGATCATTCAGCCGATCCTTATATCCTCACGAACAACAAGCCCTTTCTAAGATATTGTTCTGTATTCTGGGGAGTCCATGCGAGAAGGGAACTGACGCACTGTGGCAGATCACTTGCCCTAGAGCTGTTGATGGAATACGATGGCCACATATCAGTAGCACTTCTTATCGGGGGGTTTCGGGAGGAATTTGGTTTTGATAATAATTTCGAGGATTTTGATAGGAATGACATTTTTAATGGACTACACTGCGCCTCGTCCCTCGGAATTTTTGAGATCGCGGCTGCCCTGATAGAGACGGGATGTTATGATCTTAATGGAGCAGGTTTCAGTGGGTATACTCCACTTGCATGGGCTGCCGAGAGAGGACATGAGGAGGTGGTGAAACTACTGCTCGGCCGGGAAGAGGTCAACCCAGACGAGCCGGATACCCTTGGCCAAACACCGCTATTCCATGCAGCTTGGCGTGGGCATGAGGGAGTGACGAAGGAGCTGCTCAGTCGAGATGACGTCAACCCGGACATGCCAAATGAATTTGGCCGAACACCGCTCTTTGTTGCCGCTGTGGCTGGGCGTGAGGAAGTGGTGAGAATGCTACTCGCGCGGGAAGAGGTCAACCCGGACAAGCTAGATACATACGGAGAAACACCGCGCTCCCTTGCCACTCGGGAGGGACATGAGGAAGTAGTGAAAATGCTACTCGCGCGGGAAGAGGTCAAACCTAACAACCCTAATTTCTTAGGCCAAACACCGCTCACGCATGCCATACCTCGGGAAGAAATGTGAGGGTAGTGGAAATATTACTAGAGCGCGGGGAGGGTCAATCGTTGTGAGACTCAGACCCTTCTACTGAATCACAAGTCCGTAACCCACACCGTGGTTCAAGACCTAGGAGACACCATTTCTTCCCTTTTCGGCCATCTCCCTCGCGTAATATGTCCTCCTTTGCAGACAACTATCCTCCGAGATGAGTGTGTGGATATGTGATCGCACCCCGCTCTGGCCCCCTGTCTAACTTGGTATGAGTTGCTTCTCACAAAGTATAAGTTAGTAGTCTAGTCGGTCGGGTGAAGTAGTTCTATTGTGGTGGAAAGATTCATTATACAACTTGCAGTTTTTCCCCCTCTTGTTGCTTTTCATTTTCCTCTAACTGTAAATTATTGCTTGAGCCTTTTTGTTTCTTGTACGGCTTTCCTTCAATCTCTATATTTTTTCTCTATCCCACCTTCCTCACTACCTAATAGAGCAAGCATATCTATAGATTTTTTTTTTGTTATTTTTTGTTTTATTGATATGATAGATGAAAATCGGTATACAATAGCATAAAGATTCTCGGACGGCTACGAACAACTATTCAAAGAGCGTATCTAGGATACGAGACTAGCTATGATGAATGATAGGTCTAACGGAAAATGTGACTATATACTTAGCGGGCTATCACCCGCCGCCAAGCTCCAAGCATCAGCGCAGAAGACAGGTGAGGTAGTCCTAACAAATCAGCTTCCTATATCCCTCACCATTCCTACTTGGCTGGCGAGCGATTCGGTCGCATAAAACGTGCCGGTTAAAACCAAGCAGGAAATCTCATCCAGGAATACAGAAATTACAAGATTGCCGGTGAAAGGCGGGCTAACACCACCGAATGTCCACAGTAATAGTAGGTCTCGCGAGATCGGCCGAAAATAACCTCCCGGATGGTTTTCCGGAATTTTGGCCGCAAAATGGGCCTCCTACTGAATAGTGACGAGAGCGTATGAAGCAAAAGCAGAAGGGAATTTTGCAACTCCAGTAGTGGGGATGTCGACATAGCTTGACGGAATATGTACCAAAGAACTTACCTATAGCTCCCCTTGCATTTGGTTCTTTCCTTCTTATAACATATGGGGGGGTCAAGGAACACGGAGGCTTAATGAGCAAACCAAACAAACACGTTGCTGGGATTAACGCTTACTAAGGGCCCTTTTACCTATAGACATCCGTCGAACAGCCTGAAACGATGCCGGCTGTTAAGGGGGCTTGACAGTGGGGGAGAGCGCGGCAAAGTAGATGGCGTTTACCTAGAGTAGTCAACGTAACCTTTTAACGGTCTAGCTACAAGAATCTAGGACCGTGGAAAATTGGTCAAACATTTTCGTGCCGTTTCTCAGATAACTGTTGAGACACCACCGTCTACACGACCACCTATCACAAATTTAATTTAATTTTTAGAAATAGACAGACAGTTGAAGGTGTGTAAAGAAAACAGAATATTTGCATGTTTAGCTAATATACTGTCTAGTATATAGCTTAAAGCCCGTTTATCTAACTGACTTTCTTTGACGGTCGGCACTGTCTCTGGTTGCTAGACGCCCGTCTATAGGTAAACGGACCATAATTAAGTAGTGAAAGCTTCTACTCGAGTACATGACATTGCACAACTATATATATCCGTTCGTGAGCTAGTGCACCCACACACGTCCATACTTTAGTGTTCCTCTATATCATACTATGTGCGCATCCTGTTACCTGCTCGTGCGCCACACCATCTTACCAATATCTGTGCTAGCCATTCTATCATTGAAATAGCTAGAGTTTTATTGATTATTAGAGTAGTCATAGGATATCACTCGTAGAGTTTTCGCGGAGGTTATTTCGCAACTCGCCCTTACTTGTAGTGTGCATATTACTTTACAACAGCACAAACTCCTCCATGGACCATGTTTTGAGGTGGGAAAGGGGCAAGTGGCAAATGCACAGAGGGAAGGTGTGAGCATAACTTAATGAACCTACAAGAGAAGGCAAAAAAAGCTTTTCTGAATGTGCATGGAAGATGGGGGTCACGAAAGATGAGTGGTGTAACAGGATAGAACTTAACCATGGGCCTTGTGAGGGAATTAATCGACACTTGGGCAGGTAAGATATCAGGACATTTAGCCTCGTAGTTGGATTTAATAGCAGAAAAACCCCCTCTAAGAGCCCGTTTTTTCCTCACAGCCTGGTTCCAAAATTTGGGTGATAAGCCTAGACCCTGGTGTCTGAACATCTTTATCTGATATACGAGACTGTGCAAAAGTGCTTACCCAATTTTCTACCGTCTTAAATTCTTCTTGCTAGATGATGAAAACTTGACGTCGCCTCGGAGGTGGATCTGCAAATTACACCAGATGCAAGACGGCACACTTCCAACCGTCAAACCCTCCTTGACAGTCAGCGCCGTTGTGCACTAGTAACTTAGGCGACTGTCTATAACTAAGCGGGCTTTAATACTACAGTCCTCTCTGATGCTGCAGCAGATATACTATGCATGCTTTCCTAGTAATAAATTTTTAAATTTCTTGTATTAGATACTCGGGTACGATACATGGTTTGAAAATTGAGGAGTAATAGAAGCTGGTAGGAAGTATCATAGTTAAAGTATAGAATGTGGGGTTTCCTATAAGGCATCCGGTTATGCAGTTGAACGGATATCCGCATAGGCGGGTAGGCTGGTAAGCAGCTAGGAGATAGGGGGTTATAGAGCATGTGCTTTGTGATTTCCGGCGGTTTATCACTTCCCAGTATCATATGCCGCTAGGCACAGGGTATCGGTATCATTGTTTTGTTGATGCCTCTTGCTATAGGGTATTAGGTATCGGGCGTTTGGCTTAATGGTTTCTTCTATACCCTATGCCACCAGGGATAAGGAAATTGGCACATTGTTTTAGGCATCACTGAGGATCGTGGGATATCGAGAGGGTTCTAGGTTGCGTGAAATCGTTGGAGGATCAGATTTTGTCAGCTCCGTGGGTTCCCTTAGAATTCATTGAGTTTCGGGAGTGTTTTGTTGTTAGCTAGACGGAGAGATATATCTCCTCGCCTGTCCTTAGCTAAAGCGAGGGTAGTGAACTAGTCCACCATTCCTCCATCTCCAGCCTCTTAAAGCTTATTGCGACTGTACTTTTCTATTCTTCTGTGCTTTCATTAGGCTCCGTCATAGAAGCAAAACTAATATGGCGGTATAGTTAAAAGTGATATCATATGTTATATAATGATAGCTATTTATCATATGGGTAACGAGCAAAGGAGGTATGCTGATGGCCGTTTTTATTTTATTTTTATATAGCTCTTAGGTTATCGGTTCAAAGTATAGAAAGCTCATGCGGCATCAGGCTAAGGAGACAAAAAAAACCTCCCACGACAGTCGTTCCGACCAACAGAAACTAAAAAAAACAGGTGATTTATAGTAAAACTCAAGCCCAGGTAAGTAAAATGAAAGGTGAAATATGGAAAAAGGAAATGTAACGAAGGCCGGTGTTCGCCCTTGGGGGAACTTGAGATGCCCATTTCAGTGGTTGGGGATTCCGATTAAACATGTTCTCAAATTGTTCGTCTATAGTTGGCTTCTTCATAAACTGGCGAAAGGAAGGAGAGTGAGATGGCCTGGGAAATAACTAGGGAGGAAAGCCACTTTGTGCTTGCAGCCCCTTGTCTCAACAGCCTAATAACAAGTAAGGGTTCTCACGGTACGGAGCTGTTATCCGCTGCCCGATTGGCGGCCGTGCCCGGGAGCGGGTGTGCATCAGGCGCTCGGTGGTTGGTCTTGGGCGGCCTTGTGTGGGGGTCCTGTCCGGTCGAGTACTCTGGTACTCGGGCTTCGTCCATGGTCCAGGCTTTCTTCAGGCAAGCTTCGGCACTGGGCCGGTCCTCTGGAATAGGTTGCAGGATGTCCCGGAGGAAGGAGACACAAGGGATGCTGAAGCTAATGCTGTCAAGCGCCAGGGGTGAGGAGGATGCGGTCAGAGCGTACTTCAATACTTCGAAGGAGTCATTGAATAAGCGATTGCCGGCCAGCATCCTGTACAAGACACACCCGAGAGACCAGATGTCTACCCTGTTGGTCTTCGGTTGTGATGTGTCATGCACTTCGGGCGCCATGTAACCTTGTGTGCCAGTGGTGGTTTTCAGGTATGTGGAGGCGCTAGACGGTGGGATGCGCTTTGAGGTACCAAAGTCACCGATTTTGACACGGAGGACATGGATTTGATTCTCTGGAAGGTAGAGGAATATGTTCTAATGACTATTAGGCTTTGACAGCAGTTTTTTTAGGACAGGAAGGGTACAGACCTCGGGCTTCAGATCGCGATGTGTGATTCCTTCTTTATGCATTACGGCTAATCCGTGGAGGAGCTGCTTGATTACAGCCTTTGTATCACTTTCGTTCCACCGGTAGCTATCCGCAAAGCTCTGCGACATATCTCCCATCGGGATATACTCCATAGTGATGTACATGTAGTGAGTGTCCTCATAGGTAGAGTTGAATCTGACGAACCATTCGTGCTGTCCACATGTGAGGCAGGACTTGAGGTAAATTGAACGAAACCAAGGCTGGTGGTTATGAAACGATGCAAGTCCAGACAAAACTTACTCTTGCTAATGCCTGTAAATTCTCAATCTCAGCACGGTACCGCTTGAAAGTGAAGTTTTGCAAGGCCCGTGGTATCCTTTTCACAGCCCATAACTCAGGGGACTTCATGCCAGGTAGGTGGACGTTCTCTAGGAATACAGTTCCGCAGGCGCCCGTGCCGATTGTGTGATCCAACTTCCAAGATGGAGGTTGTCTAGCAGTGGCACGATAGGCCCCCACTGTTTCAGGCTCGGGCTCCGGGGAGTTAGGTAGCGGGCTCAGGGAGTCTAGATGAGATATTAGACTCTCGCTATATCCCTTCGTCTGTATTCAGGACCTCGCGCTAAGTACGGGCACAGCTGGTAGTGGAAGCGATCGGTGGTGAAGTAACTAAAGAGAGCAAAGTTAGGAATAATTGTGACAACTATGATGTAAGAAGCATATGATGAACATGAAGGGTGGTACCGGTGTCACGGCGTGTTGGGGACCGGTTTGATGGGGGGCAGGCTAGCGGCTCGGAGTACTGTTTTCCACCCAACAAAACACCCTGATAGCTACTCTTGGCGAGCATAGATTATCTGCATAAAAGC
>Ga0307507_10007321_pt1 | contig 16133 bp, 13 predicted proteins | sample 7_EM_MG_FD_207223 | JGI IMG/M metagenome (GOLD analysis project Ga0307507, IMG submission 207223) | Populus trichocarpa ectomycorrhiza microbial communities from riparian zone in the Pacific Northwest, United States - 7_EM | ecosystem: Host-associated > Plants > Roots > Unclassified | place... | reverse complement strand
CACGGCATCATAGCCCATCACTCGCCTCCACTTTGATATTCGCTTAGTTGCCACCCCCTCTTTTTTACGCCACATGTCGATCCCTGAGCTTTAGCGTGATTTCCAGTTTCACCAAATTTTGGGGTACCCTAATGTATTGTTTCAGCAGAGAGGCTTGTGCGAACCCGGATCTTTGGGAATGGCAGGTATGTGAGATTGATTAGTTATTTTTTCACTTAATGCTTCAATCTCTTTGATACCCCGTCGATAAACTGCATGCAGACAAGATGCGATTCCTTACAGAACCCACAGTGTGGTTACCCAGTGAGAAACGAGGCCTTAAAATCTTAAAGTTCTTGCTTGCTGGCCGGCGAATGCAGCGATTATGATCAGCAGCTATGGGCAAAGTTGGTTTCTCCACCTTTTCTGGTTTCTCATAGTACGAGGCTTTCAGGGTGGAATCGTGTGAGACCTCTTTAAACGGGAATTGTTAGAAGCTTGGCTTTCGGTAGTGGCTGGTTGGTAGATTGTAGATCTTGTTTTGAATCCTCAGGAAATTGTGTGATAGTCTATTTCGGCGGTTCCATTAGCATTTGTTGCCACTTCAGCCGGTTAGTAATCGGGCTTGGATCACCCTAAATTTACAACCATGCGAGCTTGCCAAGGTTGGGAACCAAATCAAATATGGCTCTGTAATAGGGATAGTCAAAGATATACGAGACTGGAAGCTGCTGCTACTGTATATCGTTTGTCCGAACCCTCCTCCCAACAGGCTTCATTGTACAGTAACACAATTCCAGGTTTAAGTTTGAAGACAAGGTGCCGGCACTGAACAGGTGTCTGTCTGACTTCGTATCATAAGCTATGGCTTGACTCTCAAGAACCCTTATGATATGATGCACCCAACACGCCCACCGTATATCAGAGGCCGGCTTCTCTATAGGCATTCCTAGGCACAATTGCTTCAAACCTCATCTCCCCAGAACTGTACCATAGACCTAAAGGGGGGCACCCAAGGGTCTTTGTCACACACAATTCTCGCATTAGTACATCGTACCCATGCTAACGGGGAAAGAGTAATTATCGGCAGTATTTCTAGCCATCGAGTGAGGGGAGAATACTCATCGTGCTTACAACACTTGTGCGCTTTCTGAATACTTGCTGTGTGCGGTCTATGAGAGTGATTTATAAATTGCGGATATTTTAACAACCGCAGGGAGTTGGGCTATGTCTTGCCTTCGGGCTGATTCCAGCGAAGATGGTTGCGCAGCAACTGTTAGTGAGGGACCTAGTGTCTAAGCGATTGCCGTGTTTAGGGTGCTGTTGGTGAGATGCTATATACTCGTAATTTTCTGACGTTTGTAAAAACGACTGCTATTGCATATGGGCAGAAAATGGACCAGAGCCTCAAGATTTTGGTGGCATGCAATAGCGGTCGTTTTTACAAACGTCAGAAAATTACGAGTAGTGAATAAACACGGGCGATATGGATTGTGGGGCATAAGAGTGGGGGCTAACTGAGTGAGGTTATCGCAGATTGGTTAGTGTATTTGGAGACATAGTTTCCTGCAGGAATAGCTATACCTACTGTGCTTGTAGGGCCAACAGTGCCTATCATGTGCTTATAGACTCTCGTTCCACAGCCAGACACTAGTCTTAGGGAATCTCCTGTAGTCTAGCTAACCATAAGAAGTTTGAACTCTCTAGGGAAAAAATAACAAAGGTGGCCTTAGTTGCCTCAGCTGGATGACAAGGCTTGCCCGAATACTCTATCAGTTGATGGAGACAACCAGTAATTCATCCAATTCATCTTCTCTTCTCTGCCAGGAAAGTAGGGTTTCGAAAGTCAGATTGTCATAGTCTTTATCCCAGGGCTGCTCTGAAGCGCTGATTTAGCAAGCCGCAGAATCTCACGATACACAAAAGGAGTCATATCCGGTTGGGGATTGTAGGCTATGGATTTCTTTTTGGGTCTCAGAGGATGTTGGTAGCGCCTGCAGACTAATTGAAGCTGGTTATTTGACAGAGACCACCCCGCATGCTATGGGCTTATTGGTTCACAGTGCAGAGGAGTGCTAAGATTACAGAGGGGCTTCACAATCTCAATTTTCCCACTAAATGAAGTGAATGGTTATGGTTGCACTAGCAGTATTAAATTCTACCTTCTCGCAGCTCAGATTTTAGGTATAAAAACCCCTCCCTCCCTCCCCCATCCTGCTTCCTCACCATCCTCAGGATCCCTGACAATCCAAGAGCTTTGACATCCAGCTTCGATCCGTTTCGATCCTCAACTCCCTTTTTTATTCAAAATGCAGACTAAGATCTTCCTCTGTTCCTTGTTGGCGACTTTCCTCGCGGTCAGCGTCACTGCTACTCCGGCTAGAAACAAGGCCCGAGATGTCAAGACCGACCATATCGTTTCCCTGGGAATTGTGAAGCCCTTCCCCAAGGGACAAGTCATCACTCCCAAAGACAATGATCTTCCAGTTGTTTCCACTAGTGTGGGAGCCAGAGACCTCGTGAGTAGCAAGCTATCTTCCACCAATTGGACCTGCCCATAGAGACTAACTTCTACAATAGGGGAGCCTTGAAAAGAGAACCTCTGGATGTATTTTCGTGACTTCGGATGCGTAAGCAATGCCTTGCTCGGTGTTCTCCTTCCCTCAAAGCTAATGCGACAGCTTTAGAAACTGGGCTGGCGCTACTTTACTCCGCTGCCTCACTGGCGCCCCCAGCGGCGACTGCTACCCTTGGGACGATACCTGGAGATATTCTATTAGCTCTTTCGGTCCCGACGAAGGTATTACCCCCTTATCCAAGATTCACTCTGATGAACTCAACTGATATCCTCTCTCACAAGGTACTACCTGCCAAATCTATACTGATGTAAACTGTGGCGGTGACGGTTCCGTTCCTTTTTCAAAACCCGGGTATCCAGTTCTCGGAAAGTGGAACGATAACATGGCATCTTTCCGCTGCTGGTGGCAATAATTGGAGGACGCAATTTTTCGTGATTGGTTGAGAAGGCATATGCGGGCATTTGGGCACATGTTAGCAGTATATCTTTGACGCTAGTGTTAGTATGGATCCTTTTTAGTTTGTCTGGCTGGAGGCGAGGGGTTGTTGTGTACTGTACTAGGTAGTTGCCTCGCCTCGTTCTCAAAATTGATATGGTTTGGCCACCAGTATTATATTGTCCAGTTGTAGTATTAAGTGCATATGACAAGTTTCTTGGATGGAATTAAGTGTTTTGCGATCTTTTGACCCTTTCGGGAAGCCATTTTCCAAGGAAGAGAAGAACATCAATCGCCAGTTCCAAAGGATTAACAAATCAAAGAGGCATATGAGGAAATACTTGTTTGCTCCTGTCGGACTGATGCGTGCCCTATCACAGCGTTGTTGTCTTTTTGGACCTCCCTTTCACCGGCGGTCATTTCATTTTACAGAGTTGGGCCTTATAGGAGAGTACGAACAAGGATATAGCCTAAAAAGAGTAGTCTGGCGAAAGTAGCGTGTCCATATTCCACGAGTGATTCTCCATGATCCATACAATTGAGGCTAAAGGAGAGCTGTTTGATTACTTGGCCAACCATCGTGATGCTTAGGCTAAGAATGAAAAAAAAGACACCAAAAAAGAGTTTTACAAAATTTTGTATGCGCTGTAATTACCCCCGCGAATTTCAAAATTCTTTTACGCGTACAAAGGATGCATTTTTCCTCGCTCCATGTCGTTGAAACGCCTATAAAAGACGGAAAATTTGGAGGTGCCAGCTTTTAGACATTGGCAGGTTTTCTGTCACTCGGATCTGGCCCATCTGAAGTCTCCTGTACGACCATAGCTCCAAGCGACGAAGGTCCCGCATTGCTAACATTGGCCCAGACAACCCAGAAGGTGCCAGCAAGTGAGCCTTCTAGCCTTTAATAGGCCACCGTCAGGAGTCTTTGGCCTCGTAAGGGGGCTGGTCTATTGACCTCGCGACTACCTTCACAGTAAGTTATGGAGGCATCTAGTATTTCCTGATGTGAATAAAAGCAGCGTAGTGGTCGAGTGAGTGGATTTGTTTGGCGCTTGGACGTTAGGCAGGAGTGGGGAGGGAAAGTGTGGTCATACATCGTTTTTCATGCTCCCCCTGCCAGCCTAACGGCAAAGATAGTAGTACGGTACTAGGACAAAACGTTTCGTCTGATGCCCTTTTTACACTAAAAGTGCCCACCCTCATCACCCGCTCTCATTGCGCAATGTCTATGAGAATCAGCAAAAATCTGTCCTTGCATTAGCAAACCTGTAGATAACATGAAGAAATTTACAGAATCCTTAAATATTACTAAATGATGGAGAAAAGGTCGTTTCAGTATCTGGTATCGGTTGCAATGTACTTTTGTATGGAGCCCCATACAAAAATCAAAGTCACTTTCACACTAGTTGACGCAATCATGAACAAAGACAGCTTTGATTCCTTACACTTCTACTTGTAGAGGTTTGAATAGATAGTCATTCCCTAGCTGATAGAAAGATTTCAAGTGTTTTTATATAAGCAGTGTTGAGAATTGTTTGTTTAAAAATGTCCTTTTTTTTTTTGTGTAAAAAGGGCATCGGACGAACCTTTTTGCCCCCGTACTGTAAATCTAGTCCGCTCAAAGGAACAACCCTTTCCAATAGCATCTCCTGCAGGTTTGACCTTAGCTCAAGTAGGCCGGGCCCGTAGAGGTTACGTGATTAAGTGACTTGGGGACAAGAGGGGGGCTGGTGCCGGCCTCGAATAAGCTTGAGTCCGGTATAGTCGTCAGTCACTCTTTATCACTCGTGCCCCTGCTATACCTATCCTGGGTGGAGTTGCGGAAGGGCATATCACAACAGCTTTAGGATAACTTCACGAACAGCGTGGGCCAAGATTTTAGATAGACAACCTTACCCCCTCACATATCTTTTGGACCTGGGTTAAGAACCCTCTCCCGAGTAGCAGTGTCTCTCTTAATTTTTATCCCTTCCATCACAAGGGAATATAATTAACGCAGCCTACCGAATGATTTGCATCTGCTGGGCCTTAGAAAGGGAAGCCTTACATAGTACCCGGTTTTAAATGTCCAACTCTCTCCAAAATGTATCAAGAAGAAAAAAACTCCTACGAAGAAAACAAGTAAAAGTCCGCACTAGCTCATGCTGGCTGAGTTCCTAGAAAACACTACTTTCCGAACGTTCTACTTTTTAGGCTTTTGCCTCCTATACCAATGTCTCTACAAAACCGGTGTCACAAACCCCCAAAAGTACCCACCTGGATTCTAAGACAACATCATATGATACTCTACCCTGCCTCCCCAGACCTCTAACTTCCTCCGATACATACATAGCTCTCCTGAAACGCACACGCACCCTTGCGCTTCCATGCGCTAGCCACAACCGTAACCTTAGCTTCACCCAATGGTTAGTAAGAACCCAGTGCCTCAGAACCTCGAACATCCACCCGTGTGTTAGGCCGTGGAGTTCCGGCTCAGGTGATATCTACCATAGTAATTTTTATTTTTATTTTTAGTCCTTTATATCTCCAGGAGGGGCTGAGCAGCAGCCAGTTTTTGCTACGCCCCTCGCACATTTCTTTCTCCCTCCCCATAGTTTGAAATTTTCGACAAGACAACAATCTGTTAGGCCGGTTGGGTTTCTGCAACATCCGGCCACTGTGATGGGTTAAGAAATCATCTTCAAATTCTGTGCAACAAAGCCTTTCACTCTCCAAGTATCATGGCACGGCAGTGCTGCGTCCACGTATACACCACCTACCGCGTGTCGGTAGGGACTACACGTACGCATACACCACCCACGATGCTTCCCCGTAGACACTACGAAGTACGTATACCACCATCGCCACCACCCACAGGTAACAATCATGCACTCGCACTCGCCTGACATTGCGACAACTCGGAACCCCACCCCATGCTCAGCCTCAACCGTCGCTCACACACTAACCTTTTCCGGGGTTTTGGCCGTACTCGCGTGCGCCACTGGCCAGGCGTGAATGTGCGATATTTGGTTTACCCAGGATGGTGCCTGTATCGGTTGGGGCTATGTACCGTATCTTAAGTGATGAAGTGTACTGTACTTGCTGAGTCGGGAGGGGTAGTGGAAATGTGAGCAGCTGGGTAAGGTAGTATTGTAGGGACGCGACAATAGAGAATAGTTTCGTGGTAGAATACGGATTCGATCGATGCAATGGACCTCCATAACGGTAAAATCTCAAATTATTGAACAGTATACTATGCCGCCTAAGGTCCCTCCCTTGATAAAGTCCAGCATTACTGTTGTTACTATTATTATTATTACTGGTATTGCCCTTAAATCTTTCAGAAGGCTGAACTCATCTCTTGCTGTGCTTTTCGTCCCTTTGCTAGGGAGAGAAAATTTTAGACTATCTAGTGCACAGCTCAATTATTCAAGATTCTACGAGTACAGTTCTGTAGTTGTTATACCGATAGGTGGGGGTTTGTACTGTAGATAGATAGTAGAGAAGTTGAAGGAAAGTACGTCACCCGCCACCCGCCACCGAGGCGCATTCAACCAGTACTGACCCTACCCCTAGCAAAAAAAATTAAGAAAAAAACAACCTCAGGCCTTTCCTCTTTACTCTGTTTTCCCTACTGTTCATTCGCCAACCTCTCTACCTTCCCCTCCCACATTCCCTTCCCGGAGCCGCCACCCAAATCCTGGACAATGGGAACCCGCCCGAGTGACACACAATGACCCACCCCCACCCACTCATCGAACAAACCGGCTCACCCCCATCTGATTCGAGCACATGGTAGCGGACCCACCTCCGTTGGGCTGCTGTGGCCGCATTGGCGTGATATCTCTTATTATCTAATTGGATAGAGTGAGGTAGTTAGGGAGTATGGGCAGGCCGGGTAATTTGTCTGAGGTTGGGGGAAGTGCTGTTTTATACTGTCGTTGCAGGCGGAGAGGAGGTTTCGGAGACGGCCGACCTGCCAAGGTGAGGTATTATCATAACTTAAGGTCTCTAGTCTTTAGAATTACCAATACGATGTATTTGGGTTGTGAGCATAAGTCCGTAAGGCTTGGTCTAGTTTGTTAAACTAGCGTGTAGGGTGAATTATGCAATCGAATACTGTAGGCCATTTAGGCTAATTTTTGGTGGAAGGGGAAAAAAATGACGGTCATACTCTTGGCGCAGTGGCTGGAGCAATCACTGTTCTCTAAATGGTTGAGAAGACCCTGAACCGTCTGGAGGAAGTTTGACGGACCCACCCTTGGTGCCGGTACAGTACGGTGGTTTTCTGATGCTGATTGGAGATAGGTATCTCGGATAGATGAAGACAAGTACTATGTAACCTAAGTTACTAGAGCTCCATTTACCAAGTAAGATAGTAAAATACTGCCGCAATTCCCCCATAGCGCACCAGTGCTCAAATAATCCACCAAGGCTACCATACCCCTACCCAGCCCCCGAGTCCCACTTCAAATACACACTTAGCGTAAGCCCGCCGATTAGCCAAGAGAGCGGAAGAAAGGAACCCGAGTGAACGCTTTGTAATTCTTGATATGCCATCATAAAAAGTATATTCTGTGTAACAGTAGGACGGTGTCTACAGAGTAGCCTGGCCTAAGTCTCGATAGTGTTCACGTACACCAGCATGGACAGAGGGAGCGTAGTGACAAACCCGACAATTACACGATACTGTGTCATCGTGTCATAGAGGCACCTCTCAGGAAGAAAAGAAAAGCAAAAAAATCCGATATCCGGCGCCTTCTGCCTGCTGCGTCCATTCAGTACTCGAGTAAGGAATACGGTGTTGTGCAGCGCACCCCCGAGGCAAAATATAATAATTTAACCTATACAAACGGAATATAGCCAGTCTATCAGCTTTCCTCCGGTACAAGGGTGGGGCCATCAGCCGGAACCGGCAAAGATATACTTGACTGATTAACCCCCAAACCGTTCCATAGCTTCTGGCCGTACCTTGAACCGCACCGCGCACTGTATTGTATTTCCCTGTATTGTATGATATAATACCTCTCTACTCGGCAACCCAACTTGATACAAATCCCATCTTATCCAATCCTATCCAATCCTTCCAAGTCCAAATTAGGGGTAAAGAGATATGAGAAAACGAGAAGAGAAAGGGGACATTTGGGGGAAAAGTTACACATCGCCCATGCTCCATGGTTTCCGCAATAGCGATCCTAAGATAAGAAAGAAACTAAAGTAAAAGAGGAGGAAGAAACTGAAAGGAAGTGAATACGAGAGGAATGAAGAAAAAACTATAAAACTAAAAGAAGAAAAAAGAAAAAAGAAAAAAAAGAGAAAGAAATCCGAGCCCAAGATACGCCAGCCCCCTCTATATAAAACGAAAATTTCCCAAAAACTCAAAAACCTGTGTTTTTTTTTTACACAACGCTAGCCTAACCAGACGAAAAGGGACAAACACAGCTACAACAATGATAACGAACAGATTAGTATAATACCCCCGATTCAGATCCCCCTATCATGATCCCCCTGATCCATCCCCCACATGCTTGTATCACCGCCAGTCCCACTAGGCGGAGCACTCAGCAACCCAGAAAGCACATCCTCACCAACAGGATCAAGCCCATCAAAGCCGATACCATCTGAGGCTGGGAAATCTGCCGGCGCGAATCCCCAATCGAAGGTGTCAACCCAACTAGTGTCCATCTGTGCAGCAGCACCACTGCCACCAGTTGGGTCACCACTGAACCAACTCGGTGTGTTCAACTGCTGTGGTGGTGGCGGTGCCGGAGCTGGACTGGGTGCTTGGTGTAAACTAGGAACTTCCAAGGTCCGGGATTGCGATTGGGATTGTATGTCAGCAAAGAACCCCCTCGGCGAGTGGACGCTTGAGTTCGAGGCGCGACGTGTGCCGTCTTGCGGAGATAGCATGCGCGATGCGTTTGTCGAGGCTTGATTCACGACTATGGAAGCATAGGCATCGAAGCGAGTTTTTGAGCGTTGGGCCAAAGGCCAGCGTTCTGCGAGGTCGCTGAGGAGTGACGAGCAGGAATTAATATCTTCTATTAGCACTTCGTGCGTTGTGTGGGTTTGCACTTCGCGGCAGTTCTTGTAGGCGTATAGCATCATTATTCCACTAGCAAATATAGATTGCGCAGTGGGCCAGGAATGTTGGAGTTCTCCATAGCGTTTTAGCTTTGATTGTATGCGGACTGCCTCAACCGAAGAGGAGAAACAGTGCTGCAAGGCTGGCGCGGTAGGTTTCGGGAATGCGGGAGAAGGCCTGAAGAGGAGTTGGACTGCTTCGTGGTACTTGAGCTCGACCATTTGGCCGCTACCTAAAGGTGAGCCAGTGCTCCCCGACCCTCGTCGAACACCACCTAGCGAAACCCTCACTTGATCTCGAAGTTCTGTCAACTGCCGATATGTCGCCATCTGCCACTCAGGTAAATCCACCTGCCAACGACCAACATGGGGTTGTGAAACCCGGTAGATTGTAGTTCCAATACCGCTAATAACTTTCATCATCCTAAAAAGACAGATCGATCCCGAGAACGAGGCGCGGGCATTCTCGATACTACCAGACATATTAGACCCCATTGGTAAGGACACCATGTGGTGCAGCTCCTCATCATTATCCCCCTCTTCAGGAAAGTCCGCATCAAACGATTCGTCCCGTAGTGAGAACGGTCTGCCTAAGGCAATCCCGAGATTCCGGTCTAAAGCATACGCACACCAAAAGATCCTCTTCTTAATCCCGGCATGGTCTCGACCACGATATGAAATGATCTTCCGCTGAAATCCTAGATCCACGCACGTTGCCATGATGACGGCATTCAGATACCAAACGTTAGGTCCTTCCGATGCGTGCAGTGACCGCATGGCCAAAAGTAAGGCACTCTGAACACCCGTCAGACTCCCAGTGATGCTAATATCATTGATGACCTGCATGGCACTCGCAAAATACCCCTCCGAATCCGACGCCATGCTCCGACTAGCCCGGCCCCGCCCAGAAAGGATATTGGCGCCAATAGACAAAACCATGAACACATGAAAACGGGCAACGGTCGCCGTGTACCCGGGTGGGAGGTGATGAATAGCTCCATTCTCGGCATGATAGGTAGCCTCAAGACAAGCGTCGAATGTCTGGCGGTGCAGGAACGGATATTGTAAGGCTACCGTGGTAAAGTAGGTCGATGATAGGATAACACACTCATCTGTATTTGGAAGTGCAGCGGGCTTAGAATCCAGCCCCGGCAAGACCAAACCAGACCCGGCGTCTCTACCCCCCTGATCGAAATCGGGCTGTTGAAGCTCGCCGCTTGAAGCGTCTTGGAAGACCAACCGGGCAAATGAAACACTCGAGGAGGACCCAACGTATTTCGGCTCTTCGAAGGCTGAAAGTGACAGCAGCCCTACATCCTGAGACACTGGATCCTGAGGTTGAAACAGTGGACTGGAAGCAAGCAATGGGCTCGAGGGTGCCGAGCTAGGCGATGGTGATGGCCCGTCGGAGAAGGTATATGGGCTCACGGGAGCTAGATAATTAGGCGATGGAACAGGAGAAAAATCAAAAGACGCTGGAGTCGCACAGGTTGAGGCTGGAGACAGAGCGAATGAAGGAGACGAGGTTGAACTCATCGACGAAGGCGGGGGGTGAAAATCCGGCCCTGTTGTTACAATTCGAATGGCAGGAGGCGAAGGTCTCGATCTTAGTTCCACTGGTGGCCCAGCCTGAAGGTCCACATCGGGTGCCCGAGCACGAACGATATCTTCTAACCATTTGATCCTGTTTTCGAGCTCAAGCACATGACTAAATTTTTTAATCGAAGCAAAGGGTTTATGACGCATATCAGCCTCTAGATTCCATTTCCCCACAGACATCTCGATGCAGCACCGAAACTCTAAGAAATTGCACACAATATAGAAGTATTTTCTCACCTCCGTGGCATATTGTTATCCCCAGTCCTATCCACCTCAATACACTCGACACCTGCCTTGACACAACTTTTACAAGCGGGTAAAGCTCCATCACAGCGGATTTTCCTGGTGCGACAACGTTGGCAAGCTGTCACCGTCTTCTTCTTCGCAACAGCACCAGGCACCGGAGTAGCAGCCGTTGGCGTTGATAGCGAAGAGGTGGAAGCAGAGCGAGACCGATTAAAGTTTGGTGGAGGCTTCCCCAGTGATTGTGAAGAAATAGATGGCTGTTGCTGTTGCGGAGCCCACCCCGCGCCGCTGCTAGCTCCAGTTCCCTGTTGAGGTGGAGTCCCCAAAAACCCACTCGAGTCCATCATGTTGCCACCAGGGTTTCTGCTGCCCTCGTCTGGGAAACTCAGCGAGGGGACAGATAACGTTCGACGTTCTCTCTTCATCAATTGGAGGCTCGTCGCCCGCGTCTTCTTAACTTGTTATCTTTTTTTTTCTTTCTTTTTTTCTCTAGATGGTCCCCTCCCGCGATATGTGCGACAGTGCTGACGATGGACAAGTAGAAAGTGATGGCCGGTTCCAAGAAAAAAAAACTTGAGCCTTTGTCTCCTCGGGGCTGGACCTCTCCGCTGTCTCCTCTTCTTTCCCTTTTCTGTCTCCGTTTCCCGCCCTTACTTCCTTGATTTTCTAGATTTGCCTCTCCTCTTTTCTTCCTTGACCCTCACTGATCTAATCTGATCTCCTCCCCTGTCTCCCGTCTTGACCACCTGAACCTTTTTTTCTCTTTTTTCTAGTCTTCCTTTACCTAGCCAGGTATCCTCATAGGCTTAACAAGCTCCCAGTATCCCGAGGTTACCGCCGCTCACTGGTTTAACAGCGTATCCAGTAGTTTGCAAGCAGTCGCGGAAAGAATAACAGAGGCGATAACAGCTGTGATTCCCAAACAGAAATTCAAGCTCATGATAATTGTCGCTGCAAAAAAGAGAAATTTAAAAGAGAGAAGGCCAAAAAAGAAAAACACAAAAAGGCCGGCAGTGGCAAACGAAGATCAGGAAAAGATGCAGAAGTGGGGGGGTTGCCTTTGGATTTGGGTTGGGTGCCGGCGAAAACAGATAAAAAGTCCCCAAGTAGGAAAATGAATAAAAAGGGAAGAAAATAAAACCCTCCTAAAACTGACACTGCCTAGTTGAGAAAGTATCAAAGGCGACCAGTAAAGGGTTATAGTATAATATCGAAGATGAGGAGTCGGAGGCGATGACCGGCGGAGATAAGTGAATGGATGGGAAGGGGAGGAGGCTACTTCAAGATCTCTCATCTACCACGTCTACTTGATCTGCAGGCTAAAGTTACTGTTGGCGTTGACCAATGTATTGGGAATAAGTAAAAAGGTACAAAGGGCGAGGGAAAGGGAAAGGGGAAGATTAAGAGAGGCAGTTGTTTTAGGTAGCGATAGCAGGGGTAGAGGGACGGGGAATAGTTGGGAGCGATGAGAGTAGGATTCTGAAGAACAGCAAGCAAGAAGCATTCGACGTTTGACGTTAGCAAGACTCGTCCGATCCAGGCGAGGCGAGCTCGAGTTCAGCACCGGTATCGTAGTCGCGCGGCACTTGCCAGGTTAGCAAGCTATGGACATGGGCAGTAATCCCCTCAACCATCCATATCCCAACAACCCAAAATAATAGCTGCGTATGGGAAGAAAGAAAAGATGGATAGGTGAGATGCAGGACAGAAGGAAAGGGAGAGAGCTATCTAAAATTGCGAGGGTGCGAACAACAAAAGGCTGTATTATATAAGAGCACCGCTGATGATATGGTGCGGGTTAAAGGGGAGCGTGAAAAATGAAATCGACTCTCAATAACGATTCTCTTGGTTCCTCGCGGTATTCCACCCTTAACAGGACTTCCTCCTCTTCCTCCTCTTCCTCCTCTTCCTCCTCCCCTCCTCCCCTCCTCCCCTCTTCATATCATACTCCTCATCAATTTCTCTCTCCCGGAGCATGCGAGGCTACGGGGGCTGTGTTACTAATTTCACCAGATCCAACCCTGGCATCAGACGGTCGCTAACGCTTAGTATGCTTCGAACCACAATCAAACACTGATTCCGATTCTGATTCCATACATACATTCCGCCAACTTACACACCGAGCCCCCTCCTATCTTCCCTCAATCTCCCACTCGGCCAACAACTACATTCTCACCTGCGTCCTTGGGCTCCGCATTCAAAACCTCCACCCGACATGGCAACGGGCTGTGTAGTGATACGTACGATACCTTTCTCGAGCACATGGTAGACCGAGCGAAAAAGCAACTCCTGGGCCGAAAGCTTGTTTCCTCCCACACCAGGAAACCGAGCCCCTCGCCCGTTTATCGCATCCTTCTTTTGCGGCTCTCGGAAACGGAAAAGAAACAAAGAATCAGCCCTGCGGCAACAAGCGATGACGTTGTGGGACCTTAATAAAGCACCAACGTAGCGTAACATGCACACATTTACCAGCCATGAAAGGGGGGGAGGGGAGGTTGTATTCAAGGTACAGCGCCATAGTCTGCTTTGTATTTACCGTGGGTCGTAATCGTATTTCGAAATTCGATGAGCTTCAAACATTGCATCCCAAGTTACCCTGCTAAGATGACCCATTTCTATACTCGAGTATATCAAATCTGGTGAGAATTCCACTGCCCTGATGCACATATCACAGCTGCTGCGCCTCAGTCCCACCATATCGTGAAGTCTCCTTCCCTACCTCCTTTTCTTCCTCATGCCCCCTCTTCCCCACTTCCTCTACCCCCATGAAGGTGGCTTATAACGGTACTGTGCAAATGGAGCGCAGCATTCGGAGAATGGGCCGGTGCACCGTATATAGCACACATATCCACAAAGAGGCTTGTCATCGTTATGTAGAGTGGAAAGCCCACGGGCCATCTCCGTCTATCCCTCCAACTACGACAAGAGCGCCAAAACGGAGAAGCACATACTCGAGTAATAGATATTCTACTCGTACAGTACTGCAGCGATAAAGCCAAGAAGGAAAAACCCCAGGGAAGAAAAATAAATAAAAAGAATAGGAAAAGAATCTGCAAAGAGAACAATACCGGTAAGTGGACCCCTTGTGACATCAGATCGGCAAAAGATTCCGATAATCATGAGTTGTCCCACGGATATTCATTGTAAGGACTTCACAAGAACCCCCAACGTGAAAACCACCCCAGGGCGGTAAGTTAACCACCTCTCCCGAATCACCGAATAACCGGACAGCAAGTTCTTGCAAGCACTCCGTTTTACTATAGACTCGAGCACATAGCACAGAGGGGGCAAGGTTACTATACCGATTCAGCGCTGGTCATTAGGTTCAGTATGGCACTCGAGTACAATATATTCCCACAAACAATGCACCGATTCCAGATCGAAATCCCCCCGTCACGTAGTCGGCAATGACAGAGAGAAGGAGGAAGCTCCGAAGAGAGAGAGCCCACTCGATACGCTCCAAGTCTCAACCCCGATCGTTAGGCTACCGGTAGACGGGTAAGGGGGGCTCTTTCGATCCTTTGTTCATCAATGGTTGCTGTCTGAATCTTGGCGTCTGGTGCCAAGCAAATACAACCACCCCGTCAAAGATGCACTTAGAATAATCCCTGTCTCATGCAATGCAATGCAACGGAGGCCATTCCGCTAAACACTAATCAAGATCGGTTACCCCCGGCCAATCCATACTCGGGTATGGGGATTAGTGATGGGACGGACAAGGTTTTTAGAGCCAAATAGTTCAACAAGGATGATTTAATACCGGTACCGTACCGGTAGTGGAATGCTTACCAGGGAAGCCAAGAAGCTTTGGTAGCTTGAACCCCTGTCCGTCTCCTCACTAACCTCCAGGCCTAAGTTCCGCAGGTTCTTCATGGAAAGGGAAAGAAAGAGGGCTCTATTTCGCCCAAGACACTCTGCCCCACCTGTCACTCTGCTCTATTGTCGCCTGCGCGAGTACAGCATCGTACCCTTGGGATTTTTATGCCGCTCCACGCCTGATTTTGCACCGCCGCAGGTAGCTTTGTAAGAATGTTTATGGTATTGTTGCATCATAGACTGTATTCCGGTGCCTGTGTGAGTACGGCAGATGCCATAGATAGAATAAGACATACGAGGAAGGACTACGGTACGCAAATTGCTCATAGAGGCCTACTACCGTATATATTAGTCCTTCCACTTGTGCTAGAGTACCGAGCACACGTCCATCGTGCTCCGGCCTAATAAAGCAATAAGCACTCGTGCCTGGCGCATCGTTGTCACCAAGCAACCGAACCGAACCCCCACGAAGTGCACTGGAGCCTACTCGAGTAGAGGGGAGCAGAGGGAGGCCTTTCCACTGTTTTGTTCATCCATCTGTCTCTCGATCCGATCTGCAATGTCATTGGTCCACACCATAATTGCGCAATTATTTTCCCTTCTCAAATCTCCCACATTCTAACCAACCCTAACCCGATCGGTGGTCAGTTTCCTATTGGTACTATTCGAGGAGCTGCGCCTCTCTGTCATAGTGTCCCGTGAGACGCATTTTCTCACGCCCCCCCCATTTGAGGTTTCAGTAGAGTACGGTATCTCAATCTTAACGCTCTGTGCTCCACTTGACAATTCATAGCGTATCCGGATGCCCTAGCACCAAGAGATGTTCCAATTAACATCTGTTATGAACACACCCTCGGCCTCTAGGGAGATGGGATGGCCTATCAGTAGATGGGACGGGTCCGAAGGGATAGGATGGGATGTGATGGGGGCGCTCGGAGCTATTTTAAATGGTAAATGGGGTATGGTTCTGGCCGTCAAGGCACAATACTGTAGCGGTGGGTGCAACGGGGAACGCCTTGGTATAAAACTTCCCCCTAAAAAAACATCCCCTAAAAAAACTCTATCTATGTTCAAATCAGGATTAAAGAAAATGCGACAGGAGTTGCCGTGTCTAGACGGCTGGAGCCATATCTTATCTTCCATGATATTATGGAGTGCCCTGGGGGAAGCCTGAGAGTCGTGTTACAATTGTGCGAAGGGTTGATGCCTTCTAGAAGGGAAAAGGCAGAGATGTACACTCACACCCCGCTATCCCGGATCTCGATAATCCGAATACCTCGCTAATCCGTATGAATTTCTATGAATTCCAAATTCCCCTGCACTAAAACCTCACCTGTTGTCCCGGATACCCCGTTGTCCCGTACGAAATTCGTGAAATCTAGCCATCCGGGATAGCGGGGTGCGAGTGTATAT
>Ga0307507_10007320_pt1 | contig 16134 bp, 17 predicted proteins | sample 7_EM_MG_FD_207223 | JGI IMG/M metagenome (GOLD analysis project Ga0307507, IMG submission 207223) | Populus trichocarpa ectomycorrhiza microbial communities from riparian zone in the Pacific Northwest, United States - 7_EM | ecosystem: Host-associated > Plants > Roots > Unclassified | place... | reverse complement strand
AAAACACTTAAGAGAAGGGTGCCACTTAAGATGTGAAAGTAGACCAATAAGAACATGAGGGTGTATTGAAAAGAGAAAATGGACTTACTAGTCAATGAATACCTGGATGAGGGGATTGCATTTTGTATGTGGACTTCCTTGTCGATCAAGTTCTTCATTTCCATCAAGTTTCTGCAGTCAATTCCTGAAACTTGGTATTGATGCTTTCAGGTGTGGCACAGTAGATAGAGTAAGAGGGGGGGAAAGATTAGTTGATGAAAAGCTAGAAATGATGGTAAGAACAAACAAACAAACAAATGCAAAAGATCATGAAAAGCTACTCAAAAAAAGAGAGAGGCAGGAAGAGCCAACCAACAAACAAGTGCAAAAGATAGTGGAAAGCTACCAAAAAGAGACAGAGGATGACAGGAAGAGCCAAGGTGGGTCACGAGAAAAACAAACAAGACCAACTTTGAGATTTTTTTCCCTGGGTGAGACCAAGGGTGTAATAACCCTTACTAACATAGCAGGTATAGCAGGCATACCAAGAACAAGTTACTAGCAGGCCCCCAGAAGCTCACACCATTTCTTGTCCAAAAATAGCAGATTTGAGGGCCCAAAATTTAGCCAATCCTTGTCCCGGAATAGTGGATTTGAGTTGAATTGGACCCAAGGGGGTCCAAGGACCTCAAAAATTACATGGGGTCAGTAAAATTTTTTAAGCCATGGTATGTGACCCCCCTTCCCCTCCTTCCTAAAATAGATATGTCAGACTGAAAAAGGCAATTCCAAGAAAAACATATCGCATTTTTGGTTCTCAAGAAGTGGGAGAAGTATGAAAATATATCAGTGTGCCTATATAAGCTACAAAAAGGCATTTTTGGCACTCAACTGGTTTAAATTTAAAGAAGCACTGTAAGCCTTGATCTTCAGCCAGTCATGTGTTATTCATCATAAATGAAGAAAAAATTCAAAATTTATTAGTTATGAGTCAGAAATGAGTCTGTAGACTGTGTAAAGCACATTGGAATAGCTGAAGAGCAACTGAGAGTGAAATTGACAGCCATTTGACCAGTTTTTCATTTGAGTAGTAAATTTTTTTAAGAGCTTGAGGACCCCCCCCCCCTCCCCTACCCCTGGTCTGGCATTCAAATCCCGGGACCCCCTTGGGTTGCATAAATCAACTATCATTTGTAATAATTATAAGGCCTATGCTCCAGTCGAGATACATACGCTGTACTTAACTGTAATCCTAGCAGACATTTCCAACATGTAAACTGCTGGCCCAGACCACAATCTTTCTTGCTAGGGGCTTTCTGCGACATTGTTTCCAACATGCATATCCATTTTTACTCTCTCACTCTTTCATGAGGCTCTTGCCAGGGTACTCCCAAAATGTTGAATATCTCTTCCTCAGTCTCAGAAGCAACCAACTTGCCTAGAAAACGTTATAACCTTGAGCGCTACCTCAGACAAAAATACTGGGAAAGCAGACCAGCATTCATTTTGATGCGACGGTCGTGAGGATCCCGAATTACGTTGCCGAATAAACCTCTCTGGTTCAGTGAGTACCCTAAAGCATTGGCCTTCAGACGCATTGCACGATTAAACTAGAAGTGAAAGGGTTGACGACCATGTCACGAATGAAGAGCGTTTAACGCACGATATCATCCCCCTGAAAAGGGATATTGAATCGTTGAGCTTGCGCTTAATTCGAGGGAAGGCAACTCACCGTATAGTACAATAATGCAGCTCCCCTTGATTGCCATGGTACCGTCAAGAAATCTATACGGCGATATTTCGACCCCTTCACGTCAGGTAGACAACAAAGCCCCCGATAAGTAGCTTCAAGATCATCCGAGTCTTCTGGAAGAGCAAGATCTTCGACGATTATGCCAGCCCCGCGCAGAGCCTTTAAAAGCCGAAGTAGGACGCCTAAACAAATAATATTGAACCAAAAACTTCATAAGATAAGTCAAACCTGCCTGCATGAGTTTTACCATCATCAATCGAACGTGTTATTAATATATCAATGTCCCCACAGTCCATCTTTCCCCTAAATAAAACAGTTGAAAAAAAGTTCACTGCAGCCGTGAAAATCTCGTTTTAATTACCTGCGATAGCTTCCCATTATTTCGAAAAAAAGTTGAGGGTCGATAGAGAGAGCTGCAAAGTAATGAGGTTAGGTGAAGAAATTGATGACCTGAAGAGGTTGAAACCTATGGGCTTGATCAGGTCAAAAATGGCTTTCGCCTCGATTCGAGGCATACGATCATTAATGTCTATTCGCAGGATGAGAAAAGCGTAGTATGAGGTGTAAAGTTGGCATTGGCACCATCATAGAAGCGAATGCCGATTTCTTGAGCGCGCGATAGTGAAACACCAAATTTACCAGCCGATATGTCATCAAGGGTGCGACAGCCAGCTGCATACCACTTGAAAGCAGTTGAGCGGCCTATCAATTGAGAGACGAATTTACGCCTTCCACACAAGCTTTATAAAAATGACGCACCAACGCCGTAAATACCCTGAAATAGGCGTGTTGATTTCACTTCGTCTGTGCTTTGATAATGTATGTGACGGAGTTCTCCTGTCTCTAAGATCTCTTCGATCTAAGGCAATAGAATATCAGTAGATTGACGAGGATATCGATGGGTGTGGCAACCTTCCGGGCCGTTCTTTCTCCAACCCCGCGGATGTTGCGGGCTTCAGCGTAGGAGTTGACTCGTTTTGGATAACTTCGTAATGCGCGGATAGCTTGGGATTATGTTGAGGATAAATTGACTAAACGGGAGCAGATTTTAATACATGTATTATAGCTGAATGCCCTCCAGCGATTTTCATCGCCCATCTTTGCCTCGTGGAGTTCCATAAGCTCTGTCAACTAAGCGTACCTGTAAGCGGTGAAAAAATTGGTCAGGCGCCAACTCGACTCAACCTTGTCAATGATGTTTTGATTTACTACAGTCTTTTTTTGCACTTCCTTGTTATCGCATGTCCATCCCTAGAGTAAACAAATCTGGAGATTTTGCCGAAGCATCCGAGAACTCACCCGTTTGGGTGCCGGGTCCCCATGAACGAGCTTCTCATCTCTTTCTTCTCCTTCGGAGAAGTTCTCCCCTTCCCCAGACCACAGGCGCTGATGGTTGTTAGCGTCCAACACTCACTGCAAGTCAAAAGAATTTACAGCATCTCGTTCTGCCCTGGCTGAGGCATAAAATTCAGCAAGAGGGTCCTCCCATTGAACCCTTTGGTTACTGTGCCCGTTTTTGTCATCGCTTCCCGGAAAAAGCGTTGCCGTCGTCGCTTCTGCTGGCATTCCCTGTGTACTAGATTCTTCGTCAAGAAAAATTACGAAGAGTATCAAATTGAAGTTCACGAAATTCGACTCCTTTGATGTTTCCCTTTGATTTTATCATTCTGCTCAGAAGACTTGTAGGGTTTCGGACCAGCCTCGATACGGTCACTGAATGCTGCGTGAATCCACAAATCCGAATGCATTCTCTCCTCAAGCTCATTCTTGTCCAAAACTTTGGCACGGCTAATGGCTGACACCATCCAAGGCCAAGCGACAGTCGGGATATGATCAGGAATCTGTCGAAGATGCTTCAACCCCATCGCTCGCAGGGTAGGACGTGTTTGTGCATCAGTAATGACAAGTGTCACGACGCTGGGGTCATACACGGGCACCAAGTTTCCTCCATGCCGCACGATCTAAAACCAAGATGCTTGAAATAGATTTGAAGTTCAAGTTGTGGGAACGCACCAAATCCATCCTTCCCCTTGTTGTCTTCGAAGCGTAATTCATGTCTCCACCAGTATAGAAGACATGCCTTCCTACCAAAAACCTCACATACTTCTTTTCAGCATTAGCAAAGGAACTCTTATTTACTTGTTCGTTCAACCTCTGTGCATACTCCATGGGCGTTAAAAGTTGCGGTTTTGCCTTCTTTCCCATCACAGCTTTTGTTTGGGTTTTATCGGTTATTGCAATAGACTTGTTTACCTCCGTCACTGAAATATCCTGGGGAGCAAGATTCGGAGAGCTGGCACGGGTTGATGGAGATGAGGACATATAGATGATCGAAGATTTATCAGCCAGCGGCGCAGCTATTTTTTCCGTTTTTATTATGTTTGTTGGCTTCAAATCAAGTTTGACAACTTTGTCGCCTCTCTTTATACTGGTGTGATGGGCGACACGCTTCTTCACCTCCAGGTAAAGCGTACTGGCTTCAGAAACCTGATCATTGAGATGGAAACTGAATGTCAAACTTGGATCTTCAATAGGGGAGGTGGGAGGATCTTGGATTTGGGAGTTCGATCTGCGTTCGGCTATAGTTTTTCCCCCTCCAACAGCACCTGTACTCTTATTCACACGTCGGGAAAATGAGCCTTCATTCAATGGAAGAAAACTGAGCTTTGCTTTCTTCGAGATGATAGAAGGATCAATACTTTCGGGGGATACTGATCTTTTGATTGACCCCCTTGAAAAAAACAATATTCTAACACACGTCAGGTGGTGGTAATTATTGTAGAAGTGAACTCACGGGCTCGCAGGCTCAGAGGGTAGGGTCAAATTTGCTTTGGAGCTGGGCACTGTTGTCAACATGGGTTTCTGTTCCAGAAAGAGATATTCCGAAGGCATATTAGGGCCATCGTCATCCGATACAGATTGCCTTGACTCCAGATTAACCGATGGTGGGAAAGTGGGCTTCATGTTTTGAGAATCCACCGTTGCCACATTGAAGAGACTGAGGGGTGGGTCATTGGGGGAAAAGTTTTTTACAGAAATTGGGATCTCTTTATGAGTCAAAGAGATTGACCTATGTTGAGTTTTTAAACCTTTCGAAAGTCTCCTGCGTTTTAGTGCAGACCCAAGCTTGGAGGGGTTACGCTTGACGCTGAGTCGGTGACTAACGTCGCGCAGGCGCAGCCTTGAATTGTCAATCGGATTTTCTGAAGCAATGGATGGTGAACTGAGATCTGTGATACTGCTTTCAGAGAGTATGACTGCGAGATGGGGAGCGCGTCCTCGGCATTTGGCACTGAAGATGATGGAGCTCGTATGCCATGTTTGTCTTTGATCCATGCACCAGGACGCACCTTGCAATTTTGGAGATGCGATTGAGATAATTGTGGATATCTTCGTCTGGTAGGTTAATTCGGCTCTCTTGCTCGACAAAAAATTGCTCAAGATCATCCATATAGCGGTTCAAGGTCAAGAGCTGAAATTTCGATTACCAAGCCAGCCGCTGATGGCAGTGCTTTTCCATTCCTACCAATACCACCAACATGGACGAGCTCGTCAACCCCAAATCCCCGCTCTCAGCGACGTCGGTGACGCCAGAGTCAGTCACCGGTACCGACTTGTCCTTTTCTCAAGCTCTTCACCAGACCGCGGATGCAGCAGAGGTGAGCAGTTCTCCATTTAATATTCAAGTTTAAATACCTTTAACGATGCTGATGACGGCCACCAGACAAATATCTTCGTAGCTGCTCAGCGGGGAGACCTTAGTCTCATTAAGCAGCTCATAGAATCTGGAAAGGCTAGTGCCACCGACCGCGATGACCAGAGCATTACCCCGCTCCATTGGGCGGCAATCAATGCCCATGTGGCTGCGTGTCGATATTTGCTCGAGCAAGGTGCGGAGGTAGACGCACAGGGCGGAGATCTCGTCGCCACGCCAATGCAATGGGCGGCGCGCAACGGATATCTTTATGTCATCCACCTGCTCATAAATCATAATGCTGACCCCACCATCACCGACTCCCAAGGATACAACTCGCTGCACCTTGTCACTCATTCCTCTTCCATTATGCCACTTCTATATCTCTTACATCAACCCATTAACGTCGACTCTCGTGACTCTCAAGGACACACATCCTTGATGTGGGCTGCATACCAAGGAGATGCTCTTTCTGTTGACTTGCTCCTCCGTCACGGCGCCAACCCTAATCTGAAGGACGATGCAGGGTTATCGCCGTTACATTGGGCTGTTGTACGCGGAAATAGAGTGTGCATACGGAGGTTGGTCGAGAAAGGTGCAGACTTGACGGCCAAAGACGGCGAGGACCGAACGCCGAGAGATATGGCTGTGGAGTTAAAGAGCCTGGGGGCATGGAAGCGGGCTTTGGAGGAGGGTGGAATGGATGAATATGGCGTCAAACGAGATAAACCTCTCAGCGATGTATGTCCATTTGCAAGCCTGTCTATCATTTCCCTTAAGACCCTGACCCACAGCGAAACACGAAAATTATGATATTTCTGTTGCCGACAATATTCTTTTACCTTATGTTCATGACATTGACAATCTTACCTTGGTATACCGGAATTCTTCTTGCTATGGCAGAGTTCTTCGGAATGCACCACGTAAGTCGCGTCCTTGCACTCTGTGTCATTAGCCGACTGCATTGGTACCAGATTGTTACTCGCGTTCTCCTCAACAAATCTACTTACACTGACACCGTCAGCCAAACACCTTATTTTGCTGGAATAATCTCCGGATCCATAATTTGGGTCGTGTATTGTTGGTTAACACGGCTTGTACAACGTCGGTCAATTCCTGCTTTGATCTGTCACTATTCTGATGTTCTCTCGCAGAGGCCCAATCCCACTCCATATCACATCTAATGTTTGCGTTGACAGTCGGGCTTTGCGCATACAACTTCTTTCGGGCCGTTACTCTTGATCCTGGCACATGTCCCAAACCAACAAGCGATGAAGAGTTGAAATCTGTTGGTTCCTGGTTAGAATTTTTGTGACCAATATACTTATGCTTCACAGATCATCGAGGATCTTGCATCTGAAGGCCGTCTCAACGGCCAAACATTTTGCATCCAATGCATGGCCCGTAAACCAGTACGGTCAAAACATTGCCGTGTATGCGACAAGTGCGTCGCGAGAAGTGATCAGTATGTGTGTCTCCCGTCATGAGGCCGTCCACACATCTCAAAATGATTAATCAACAGTCATTGTCCTTGGGTGTGGAACTGTGGTAAGTTTCCCGATGTTCTAAGTCTGAACCCTATTGAACCGTGTTAGTGGGATCAAATAACCATCGTCAATTCCTTCTTTTCGTGTCAACACTGGTCATTGGGATCGTCATTTTCGATTACCTCACCTACGCTTGTAAGTCGTTCTGATTAGCTCTTCGTCTAGTTCATCTATGATGACACCACTGCAGTTTTCTCCAGTGCTCCCGTACCTACCAATCCATCTGATATCTCACCCTCTTGCCCACTGCCGGTCAATCTCTGCGCCATCAGTGCCTACGACTCCTTCCTCATTTCTGTCGCCGCCTGGGCCACCCTCCAGCTCTCCTGGACAATCGTTCTCCTTGCTTCTCAGCTCTGGCAAGTCGCCCGACAAATGACCACTCTGGAAGTATCCAATCTCGGACGATATGGCTTCATGGGTGGGCGTGGCGGCGCCAGCCTTAGTGGGCAAATGGGCTACCGGCACCATCACCGGGGTTCCGTCTTGGGTGTCCCAGGGCTGGACACAGAAGACACTGCTCTGGTGGTCGGTAGCGAGATGAGCACCACTTCTTCTGGTGCCGTTCACCGACATTCTGGAATGTGTGCGGGATGTGGGAGTGGGTTCTTGATGAATCTGTTAGGATTTGATCGGTTCACAAAAGGCAAGGCAGTAGATGGGCTTGCGATGGCGGGTAAAGCTAGCAATCCGTTCGATCTTGGGGTGGTTGGGAATTGCAAAGACTTCTGGACGGCAGGGAGAGAATTAGGTGTTGAATATGAGAAGCTGTATGATGTACCACTTGAAGGTTTCCGGGAGGCAAAGAGGAGGAGGGAAAGAGAAGAAGACGATGAGGGTGGAAGAAAGCCGATGAGGAAGGGGTTGTTTATGGGCTTAACTCTAGGGAGGTCAAGCAGTAGTCGTAGTGGGTATGAGCCTGTTAGCCAAGTTTAACAGTGATGCGCCAAGTTATTGACACATGGGCTCTTCACTGGCGCAGAAGTGAACATGCTGGAAAGAACCTTCCCTAAAATATCCCTCAGATCTTAACATTGACTTCAGCGTTCATAAATTGTCCGTAATGATGACTTGAACAAAAACCAGGGAAAGTTATAATTCTTTATCTTGAACCCTTCCTGCAAAGTATTACTCTAACCATCCTCACATGGAGACCGAGGCATAGCCAAAACTTGAACCCTCCAAGCCCCGGGCGATAAGAGTAAATTGTTGTGCCGCCTCTCTTATCCGCTTGAGTGATCGTGAGCTACGAAGTTGAGCATGTTAGAGAGGAGTTGTCAATCGTAACTTCAAAAAACAAAAAAAAAGCTTTGGAAAATTACATACCCAGCAACTGCTTTGATGAACTTCTCCTTGACCTCAGCACCTGCTTTGCTAGGCACAAAATCGGGCTACTCCAGTTTTTGTCATCGGCAACGCGCAACGATGACGAGACAAAGAGTGCAACATACTGAGAATAAAATCTCTCGCATCCATTCCCCAGCTGTTCCGGACCCACCGTCTATCCCGCTTGAACGATTAATAAGTGTTCCCAGCATCTCAATAAGGTTTGGGACGGCACTTCTGGGTGCCACACCTGCAAATCCTTGTAGGACGGCTCGCATCAAGGCACGGCCATGCTTAGCCATCAGTAATGACTTAGGCCCTGAGAGCTCATCTACTAGCGAGCTGCGGTGAATAAACGTTGACTATAGCCATAAGACCTGTGAGATAACGCCTGCGCAACGTGGACCAGGAACAACGCACGAGAAAGTTGCATGCTGCAACGAGAGAGTATCGTTCTTGCAAAGAGAGTGATGTTGTAGCACATTCCATTAAAGCGTCAAGCAAACCTGGAGATGTCACGTAGAAGGCACCTATGAAATCTTGTCCGATCTAAGCAGGTGAGGGAAAAGAAATGAGTTGATGCGGCATATTACTGGGCTTCACGCACCCTATCCATACAAGCGAAGAACTCCTGAACAATATCCGGATTCTAGATCAACTCATAAATCAGTGGAGGGGAAGAAGCTCGAGACACATCAGCTGACGAGTTCCATGGCCCCTGCGGCCCCGAGCATCCCAAGGCCGCTCTGGAGAAGCACCGGCAATGCACTCGCAACGACTGTATCTGCCTCCGGAGTGGGTCTCGCCTTGAGAGTCAACACGAACACAGGAGGGTTGAGTTGCGCGATGAGAATAGCTGCAAGGGACAGCCATGCTGCGGTGAGCTGTCTTTGCGCTGCGATGCAGACTAACTCAAGAAGAGGTCCCGCAGGAAGAGAGATAAGAGTGATGTCACCCGGGAGACATGTGATGGACTTGAAGAGGTCGCTTAACGCCTATTTGGGAGCATTGAGAGAATAGCTGTTTGGCATGAAGGCTGCTCAAACTCACATGATTGATTCCCGCATCTGTCGACCACAGGTCAACTACACTCCGGATACAAGAAAAAATATTCTCCCGGAGTTTAAGGGCGCTTGGATCTTCTCGAGCAATGTTAATTTTTTCTGCCTCAACTTTGGCGGCATGGTCGTCATCAGTCTCTTGGATGCCATCTGCAGTTCGCGTTAAACCCTTGGCTACACCAGAAAGAACTTCAAGCTGGAGAATTGTAAGGTTTCGAGCTTCCTCAGGTAGCTACAAGGCGGAGAGAAATGTGATATTGAAGTGAGGAATACAGAAGGAAAAACATACCGTGCTGGCAAGCTGCAAGGCAGTACCCAGTTTTTGGATGATGGGGTGGACAATCGCCTGAAACACCAGAAACATCAACGCTGTAGGTTTTAGTAGACATGTGATATTACCTCAATTGGAGAAATCTCGTCGACAGGCGGCAATGCCTGAATAACACTCGCAATGGATTGTAATACTTTGCTCTTCTCCGAATCCTAGAACCCCCTCTAAGTTAAAGCGAGTTAGGGTGAGCCTGACAGCATACCGCTATCTGTTCTAAGCCATCATGCAGCCGTCCAAAGGCAAGGATGTGCGGAGCCAACGCTTTCCGATTCGCATCACATAAGTTCCGCAAAGCCGTCGCAGCTTGGAGGGATAATGATGCATCCGTGAGAGCAGCAACAACATAGTTGAGGACAGTCAACAACAGATTTGGTTCTGGAGATGTTTGAGGCTGGATCGGTTGTGTGGCGAACCAGGATGAGTAGGCACCTGGGGTTAAGATAAAACTAGGTGAAAAAGGTTTTGAGAAACAAAACGATGTCACCAATGAGACATAAGGTTGTACGTCGAATGCGGTTGTGACCCCCTGACGGTAATCTACCAAGTATTTCTGGACTGAAGAGTCGCGATAGGTGGGATACTTTCTCTAGATCGAGTGCTTCCTGTATCGACATGATGCAGTGAAGCGTAGCCTCAATCTCCTACTCAACACAGAAGTAAGCTCAGTCGCATCATAAGCATCTGGGATTACTTGCATTCCAGTCTTGGTTTGTGGCAAGTCGGTCAGAGATATCATTCACGTAGAAACGGAGCATATCATCTCGCAACACGTAATATCTGAAAGGATGGGAGACTCAAATCGGTGACATGAGCGAGAAGCGACGTACGCATTGATAAGTGTATCACCAACATCCCTTCGATAGCTGAAATAAGTTAGTTTTTTACTATCGCGGGTCGAATGGCAACGAGTGTTGCCTACACTTGAAATTTCTCAATCTGATCTATTTGGCGAAAAGGTCAGCTCTGGCAGGCCACCAAGATGACAACGACACGAACCCTTTGACCACCCACTTCTTGAGGGCGGAAAGGCAACTTTTCGCCGCAAAACCTGTACCAGCTCGATGTATACAGTTTTTGCCATCACGATGTGAGCGGCATCCTTCCTGGAGGGTGGCGGAGTATTGCCATCACCATCACTTTCGCACTCCGGGAAGTAGAAATCCGTACTCCACAAGGCTTCTTGAAACAGATACCAAAACCCGAGTGTCATCTCACTCTCTTCCTCGTCAACGCCATAGTATCCGGAAAGTCCTGTATACGCCAGAAGCAGTCGTAGAAAGGTCTGCGTGAGATGCCCTTTAGTTCTTCGTGGGTTTTGGCCCACGACCCCCAGAGAAGATATGTGAGCGGCAATGTAAGAGGTTGAATGATCACCAAGTGCTACCAGAAGTTTGCAGAGTGAATGGGTGATTTCGGTAACCTCTCCAGTCAGTAGCATTGACTCTACAATGCCGCTACCCACGGAGTCAAGCCAGAGCAACAAGGGCTCCGTAAAGGTCGTATCGCAGGACGCATCTGAAAAGGCCGATTTTGAAGCGATTTCTTGGAGAGCATCGGAGGAAGCCACAAAAATGGTGCAATCGCCGGCAGGATTGAGAAGGGCAAGGAGCATTGCAATCATGGGCGCGAGGTCACTGCGGTCTCAAGATGGGTAAATTGTGGAAGGCATAGTGTGATAGATGGCTGCTAACTTTGAGCGAAAGATTATCATCCATGCTTGAAGGCAACGGAGAGCAGACTGGACTTGTCGAGGAAGTATTACTCCAGGAACTGGGTTGATCGACGCCGTGATTACTTGCACCACCATCGAGGTTACGTCTGTCAATGATTGTTGCAACTGAATTCTGCATGTTTGTTATCATTGGTGGGATAAGTTAGCAGGAGAGGGAAATGACTCACTTACTCGATCCTATGAGGTCTGCATTTCCCACCTCTTCCGCGACGATGGACAGAAAATTATGTATATGCTCCATAGGTGCCCCATGACTGGAGAACGATGAAACACAGGCCATGATCCAGTCAGGCCAGCGAGTGGGATGTCCTGGTACGAGTTTGAGAGCCAGAGAAGTGAGCTGGATGCGGTCGATGAGCAATGCGATGCATGTGGATACGAGTGCGTACAGCGACGAAGAGCTTTCGAAGAATGAAGGCGCTACGGCCATTGGAAATCGAATGGGCCGTTAATTGCACCATGGCGTCTCGAAGGGCCTCCGCATGTTCCGGTGGAAAGAAATCCCTTTGAAGATACGGATTAATGTATGTTTGGGGAGGAATGACCATCCGACAATGTACTCTCGAGGACTCACCAATCTCTTGCTATCTTCACCTGCGCGGTATGTGCTCCGAAGAATTGTACATTCTGGTCTTCGTGTTCTAACAGCGGTATGACAAGCCCCCAAGCTTCTGGGCGCTTCTGTATCTCAAAAAGCTCGTGTTGTAAACGCTTTAGGTCGTCTGGAGTCGTCTTGGACGTCGGCGGCGCGTAGGCATGTTGTATTAGCTGTTTCTGACGTTGAAGGTTTCGACCACTGAAATTGGCGCGCAACGACGAACCTGCGAAGCCCGCTCAACATCCTGGATAGACAGGGTAGGAAAGAAGCTTGTGTCTACGGCCATCGATGGTTGTGAATGACCAGAGTTACGATAAATAGCTTTGAGATTGTGATGGTTGGGAGTAAATGCAAATGCTTATATATATGTAATAGAGTTGTTAACCGAACTCAGGATGCATTTCTTGGTGTTGCACTAGATAACGACCGTGTAATACTATGATATAACGTAAAGGTCCAACGACAATGGGGCAGGGTGAAAAAAAAAAAAAAGGAATTGGTGTTTCATCCAAGAGGATAAATAAGTTATAAGTAAGCAAGACAAGCCGGGGTGCAGCGTAAAATGACTATGTTTCGTTCTCCATGTTCTCCTTCTCGTACTTTTTCTTCATCACACTCACTAACGTAAAAGTTAGCCTTAATTCCGTCTTATTTACAGGGGGAAATGTACCGTCTCTTGATATTTGGCCTGATGACATCCAACCCTCAGGAAACGCAGCTACGATCTGATGCATAAATCATGTAAGTATTCAGAAGACAAAATCAATGTCCAAACCTTTTGGTAAAGAACCTTCCTCAAACCTTGCTCGCTAACCTGGATCATTGAGCCCTCGTATGTACTATGACAAGCATCAGCCAGTTGGTAACTCGGTTCACAAAAACACTCACTTCTTTTCATTCTCCAATCGACAACACTCGTTACTCAGTAAAACCAAATTCCATACAATATTCTTCATCGTCTCAGTCATACGGAACCGTTTCGCAGGAGGGTGCTGACCATGTTCTTTACCCTCCTTGCCACCCTCACCGTCCCCGTCAGTACCCGGCACGCCTGTTCCCCCCACAGTTTGGTGCTGCTGATCGACATCCATCTCCTCTGTGGGATGTCGTGTGGGTCCGGAAGAGGTTGTTCCAGCACCCGTGCCCGTGCCCGCAGCGGTGCCGTTAGCTGCTTCGGCTGCTTCTGCACGGAGCTTCTCTTGCCGTCGGTCTGCGTAAGCAAGAAAGTGAGGTAGACCTAGACAGTAGACAGGGGAAACATACCCCATGCTACAACACTTCGCTCCCATTCTTCTTCCGCCTTTGCGAAGCCAAGCCGTGCCAATTCGGCGAGTTCGTTGAGAAGTATTTCTTGTCTCTCGACGAGGAGTGCGACGTGGTCCGTGTATACCGTCCGTTTTATGAGTTTCTAAGGAAGGTTGGCAGTGGTAAGTAGAAACGGAAGAAGGCACTCACGGTCATAGTAAATTTGTTATATGGGAATAATGTGGGCATGAGGTTGAAAAAGTGGTCGTCGTATTCATCTAGCTTTATGGCTAGTAATGCAAGTTGTGCAAGCTGAGGCTTAAGAGCTGGCGGGAACTTGCCCTTCTGTGCCCACGACTCTGGTACAGATGTGTTGGAAAGGTAGGCTGGGAAAGGGAATCAAACTGACCTTGAGCGATGGCCTGCTTGATGCTTTCGATACCGAGTTGTAAATCTGGATGGAATGAATGAATGTTAACAATTTTCCTCTTCTTCCCACCCTCTACAACCGTAATATACCGCTTCCTCTTCTGACCAGCATGCTCGTCACCTGCCTCGCCATCCTCATCTGCAGGCAGCTCCTTCTTCAGGTGAAGAGCCTCTGAGTCGGAGAGGGTAGGAACGGGGCTGTTGCGATTGCCTTCTGTAAGGGTGGGAGGGTTCAAGGAGGTCGCGAGTGAGGGCTTCTTGGACTTTGGCTTCTTGGGAGTCTTGTCCTTGACAAGGGCGACCTCACCGCTGGACACATAGAAACCCTGTTGTTTAGTCTGGCCGAACCATTTGCGCTGGTCGACAGCAAGTTCCGAGTCATCAATGAATGGGTCGGAGGTGTCGTATTCTTCATGAGTTATCTTCTTTTTCTTTTGTATGGGAATAAGGCGCAACGACGAGGTTATCTCCAATATAAAAAGGCGTACCTTTTTGCTTTTCGGCTTTGAACCATCTTTGGGTTTGTCCTCCTCTTCGCTTTCACTAGATTCGATCTTCTTGATATCTATGGGAATGGGAGTGGGAGTTGGGGGGCGCTGGCCGGTCTCTCTAGCTTGCCTGGCGATGTCAACCTCGTAATTGCTCGGGCCGCCAAGACAAATTTTGAGGCGGATGGTCTGAAGCTGAGGTGGTGGTGCTGGGGGAGGCGGGGAGCGGGACGGGGAGCGGGGTTTAGGTTTGGCGGACTTTGGTTTCAGGGCAGTAGGTGGTTCGAGGAGGCCTGGTGAAACACTGTTGTGTACAAGGACGGGAACGGTGATGGGTCCACGGGGTGAGCTGGTCGCGCTGTTTCTAATTGAGATGTTGCCGTCATGATCATCGTCGACCATGGCGTCGCCGATGAGATGGTCGTCAATGCCATGATCATCAATGACATCGTCGTCGTCGTCATCATCAGCCGAGTTGACATCTTCTTCATTCTGGTCATGGTTGATTATAACGGCGAGTGACGTCGCTGCAGTTGAGGAAGATGCTTTCTCGTTCATCTCGACGTCTGAGGCCATTTTGAGAGACAAATATTTACACCCGTTGTACATAATTTACAGACTTCACCAAATGTCACCGTCATGTGATCAATGCACACATGTCACTTGCATGTCACAGCACTCAAGCAGACTCAAGTCAGAATGGATCATGAATCAGACGACGACTTGGCTAGGTTGCTTAAATCTGTTTTTGGATTCTGTTAGTCTTAATCATTTCTAACAGGGCCATCGCCCTCAGCTTGCAAGAATCGAACCTGGACACCAGGACCCCGATCATGGTCGAAAGTGGCGATGAGGAGGATGAGGAATTACAGTTCCAAGCTGACCTCAAACGAGCGCTAGAAGCATCAAAATCTGCAATATCGCGTGAGGCCAGGCCACAGTGCAATTCAGAATCCTCAACAAATTTGTCGCGAGTGACTGCAGGTGTTCGAGGATCCACCAGCTCCAACGCTTTCACCTTCTTGGCAGAAAGAGCTCAAATGGAGAAGGAAAGACAGGAGCGGCAACGTCACCTTCTGGAGCAACAAGGGAAAGTGGCCGCTCATCGCGAAGAGGACAAAGATGTTTCTGATGTTGAAGAACCACATGCCAAACGACAACGTCTTACTGCGTCCCACTCCATCAACGTCTCTAGCAGAAATTCTAAAGCATCTCCTCCATCTACTTCAGATACTGATTCCATCTTTTGGAATGGGGAGTTCCGACAGACAGCCACTCGTCATGCTGACCCCAGGATGGATAACATGGCGACATTCCGGTTAACAGAGGTCCTTGGACAGGTTGCGTGATTTTATTATGTTTGGACATGGTTTTAAGCCTTGGTCTCTAGAAAAAAGGCATAGCATTTGCAATCCTATCATCGTATTCGTTGGATTGGACCTGGATATACCAGTTTTTCGATCCCTCCACTCCAGTGATTATGGTTGCCCAACCCGATCAGAGTGGTCGAGCTAGCATCAAAAATGTTCTTCCGCACTGGATTAAGACAACGCCATACCTACGCGGCGGCCATGGCTGCCAACACATGAAGGTGACTTTTTCTATTTTCTCGACGTCGTTGTAATTTACTTTGGAATCTTTAGTTTATGTTGGTGTGTGCGGCGTTAGTTGGTTCGACTGTACCCGTCACCCAACTTTTTCCTAGCTTTTTTACAGGAACGGATGCCTCCGTGTCGTGATTTCGACGGCCAACTTGATTGAGTACGATTGGCGTGACATGGAAAACGTAATATTCTAGACTTCGGAATTGAAAGCATCTCTCACGCATTGATAGTCTGTATGGCTTCAAGATGTGCCTTTGCGTTCTTCTCATATTCCTCACGACCCAAAAGCGGCCAATGACTTTCCTTCAATGCTTCAGCGTGTGCTTATCTCCCTTAATGTCAAACCA
>Ga0307507_10007319_pt1 | contig 16139 bp, 3 predicted proteins | sample 7_EM_MG_FD_207223 | JGI IMG/M metagenome (GOLD analysis project Ga0307507, IMG submission 207223) | Populus trichocarpa ectomycorrhiza microbial communities from riparian zone in the Pacific Northwest, United States - 7_EM | ecosystem: Host-associated > Plants > Roots > Unclassified | place... | reverse complement strand
AATACAGTAGATATTAACCGGTAGGAGGTTTATAGGTTTCTTTACGGACATTTTATAAACCATATTTTATAGTTAAGGGCTTACGGTCCTCCTTAGCTCCTATTTTATATTTTATAAGTTATCTTTCTAGTCTATTTATTTAATATAGCATTTAATATTCCTTGCTGTTCTTTATAGCTATATAAGGCCTAGTCTATCTAGTGTTAGCGACTCAGTCAATTGAGGCACGAGCGCGGCAAGAGGGACGCGCAAGCCTGTACAATTGGATTGTCTATAAACGAGGATCCAAAGCTAGAGAAAGGAAAGGGGAAGGACGAAAGCACCGCTCGAAGTTATATACAATTCTCCGGTCACGTAACGGCATTTTGCGGCAATCTACGGCAATGTGCTAGTACCGTAACATTACCCCCCCTCCAAAAAAGCCTGCCCTCAGGCTTTGTATATCCGTATTATACCTGTTAGTAACACAGGGTAAATCACCAGTACTACTCAAGTAGATACAGTGACGTTGTTTGATGATGCATGCTTTTCTTTTAATTGGAACGAGGAAGGGCGAAGAGCTTAAGGCTCCTCGCCACGCTAGTGCCGCAACAATACGTAATAACCGCTTGCCTTATTCCCGACACTGGCAACTCTTCTTTTGTAGTTGCTATTTATATACACTTATAGATTACTACTATACAAAGATACTAAGCGAAGAAGAAGAAGAACGTTAGGGGTTAACGCAAAGGCGAGGGGCCGCTAAGGCGCTAGTAGTAAGTAAGCCAATAGCGATTTTCCATGACGGGCATGGAAAATCCTAATTGGCTAGTTAAAATCAGGGTCTGCGGAATATTATACTCTTACTTCCTTTTAACCCAACCTTTAACCTATATATATAGAGTGTTTATGTTAACAAACGTTTCTAGAGCCTTGTTTAGGTTTGCCTTTATTATTATATCTACTAGGTTGTCTTAGCTATTAATCTATTAGATCTTAAAGAGTTTTTACCATTTATAGGATTACTAAAGTGCTATAATGTCGATTATAAGGCGCTTCTTCTTTGTGGTACCGAGCTTAACTAAGCACTTATAGAGGGAATATAAGTTGGTATACACAATTATAGGGATAATAGGAAGTTTAAGTTAATCTATAATTATCTTTAGGGTAGTTCTAATTGTAATTGCTATGTTAACTTCGCTAACCATTCCATATATCTCTAACGCTAGAACGCTTCAAGTAACGCGCTTACTCTTGGTTAAGCTCCAATAGATAAGATTGCTATAGATTATAAAGTCATTCTCTCTAGTAGATTTGTTTATAATTATAATTTTATATCCTAGCTAGGAGCTGAAATCTTTATTATTTACAAACGATCTATTAACAAATATAAAGAGCTTAGCAGTAGGAAGGTTAATAGGCATATAGAGTAGTCCCTAATTAAGATGGTTTATTTGCCAGGAAAGACGCTTATTTAGGGCAAGAATGTTATCCTTAGTTGGTTCCTAGTATTAAGCGGCAATAGAGAGATTAAAGGAAGCCTTAGGTTAACAGATAGAAGCAATATAAGCTCTATAAGCGCGTTGCTCTATATATCCTTGCTCTAGAGAATTAACGTTAATAACGTTAATCTTCTTGCCTTAACCCTTCTGGCGCAAAGCAATGGAGTCCTTATTTAGGGAGAGGATGCATCTATTAAAGAGTAATAGTATTATTAGGTTAAGCCTCTCCTTTAGCTTTACTATAAAATTTGCCTTTACTAGCTTGTCTTCTTTAAGAGCTAAGAATTGGTCGTCTCCTAAGATAATTATATTGTTGGTTTATATGCTGATAATTCCAAATGGAGTTCCTATAGTTGTAATAAGGAAGTAGGGGTTAAATATAGAAGTCATTATTAAAAGCTTCTCTTTGTGGTGCTTACTGTAGGTAGCCTACTAGTAAGTTCCTACCTCTATAATTCTATATAATGGCTTAAGCATGACTATAATTGTATCTTCGGGATATTAGTAGCGAATTTGTTCTAAAAGGTATACTAATATTAAGCGCTAAAGGTATGTCTCTAATTGGGTATAGGCCTAAGTGATATCTTATAAATAAACTATTATTCTATTCTTTATTAAGGAGGGAGCTAGCGTAATAATAACTTATTAACTAGCTTGTTAAATTATAGGGGATTGTATAAGAATTACTTCCTTGCTGTTATTGTTATAACCTTAGATAACTAGCCTTAACTTCTTAAATAGGGCGTTAGTAGCTTTGCCCTTAATCTTATTAATTATTCTTAACTTAAAAATGCGAACTCCATTAAACTTAGTAGGGTTATACTTTTTAAATTTAAAGACTCCTCTTGTAATGAGACCGTTAATCTCCTACTTATTAGATGCTTAAAAAGGGGCTCCTAGAGTTATAATACGGCCTTCCTTTTAGAGTTGTTTTGCGAGCTCAAAGTCCGCCTTCTCTTTAGCTATTATAAAGGCCATTAACAACTTAACTCTACTCTTAATAGCGGCAACAAATTGCTCTTTAAAATTAATAAGATATTAGCGATTTTATAATCCTTTTAGGCAACCTCTACCGCGTTGTGGTTGCGGCATATCTGCTACAACTATATTAGAATTGTAGTCGCCTTCTAAAGCACGTTAATTGTGGTTCTTCTTTAGGGTATCCTCTAGGGCATCCTATAAAGGCTTAAAACTGTCATCCCTATAGTAGGGCTTAACAACGGTTAAGCGGAATTAAGTAGGTCTATAGGGTATCTAAAGAGTATAAGTTTAACCCTTAATGGCGATAAGTGTATATAGGCCTAACCAGCCCCCTTTCTTACGCCATACCCGTACTTTAGATTGGAGTGGTAGATCTATTATAATTAAGGTATTTAGGCCGTTTTTTATTCTTAGTGCGTTGTTGACCTAGCGCGTAGCGTAGATACGGCGCACCTCCTTTATTGCTTTACGGATAGCCTTAGCTTGTTGCGTAACGGATAGAGATAGTAGAGAATTGTTAGTTATTTAAGGGTAGGCGCTAAAGACTAGTAATATAGGTATAAGCCTATCTAGGCTAGCGGAATTGTTAACAGCCTTAATAGCTATCTATAAGATAAGCTCTTTGCTAGCGCCCTTTAGTTCCGAAGAAATAATCTTATATGCTCGGTATAATGGTGTGTGATATTATTCTACTTTTCTAACACTATTATATGCCTTAATAGGGACTTTCTTAACTTTAATTTCTATTACCTTTGCCTATTGCCGAAACTCTATAGATAAGAAGTTCCTTTCTATATTATAAATAACTTAATTAGGGGGTCCTAGGTAGACATTAATCTAGCATAATTAAAGAGTATCCCATGCGTTCCTAGCTAATATATCCTTTAGGAAACGTGCGGCTTAAAAGGAGGTTAAGAGGTTAATAACTTAGAGTACTAGCTTACCGCTAAGATATATAATATTAATAATAATACAGAAGTTGAAGTTGTAGTTATCTTTAAGGGTGAATTTAAATCGGCCAGGGGACTTCTGGTTTATTTGGTAGTAATAGCAGTACTTTATAAGATGCTTAATTGTCTTAGCCTTGACTTTATAACCTACTTGCTAAAGAACCCTAAGCAATCTATAAACTGATAGGTTACTAAAGTGATAGTGTAGTTAATGTAACTCTAACTTAGTTAAATGGCTCTAAGCAACGCTCCTTTCTAGCTATTAAAGGAGCAACTAAGGGTGACCCTACTTGCGTATAACGGGCACCCGATTATCTCCCTAAATAAGCATATTCTTAAGGTTATTAAGCTTGACGCCTAACTTATCTATATCTTGGATATAGAATAGAAACGGGGTGTTCGCGGGAATAATATGGAAAGTAATATATCCTAATGGGGTTTAGACCTTGATTGTGCTAAGAGAGATTATAGTACCCTTGCTAAAGCAAATTGTATATTAGCCTGTCATTAATTAGTTAATCTAAATAGAGCTATTAAGCTGCTAAAGAGCTTAAACTTAAGGTTCTCCTACTATAGATACTCCTGCGGCTCTAGTATCTAGTATAATACTATAGAAGACATTTGCTAAATATCTATTGTTAAAGGAGAACGCAGAACTTTCCTTTAGCTTATTAAAGATATCTAACTTTGTAATAGAATGGAGCGTAGATTGGTTATTAAGGATAGTGATAGTTTATATGCCATTTACCTTACTATACTCGGTGAAGTATTGGTTGGGAGAGTAGTCCTTAATTTCTATATCCATAAGGAGCTGTTCGGCCTTGTTAATCTTACCCTTAAGATCTTCTTCGCCTTCATATTAAACCAGGAAGCTTTGGAAGTAGGCTATAGTAACCTTATAATTTCCAACATTTTGTGCGCTCTAGTGAAACTTATTATATGCCTCCTTTTGTCTGTTAAGAGGGTGCCTAGTTAACTAGCAATTTGGCTTTTTACAAACGTAGCATTTCTTCTATTAATTGTTTTAAGATAAACCTCTATAAGGACCTCCACAATTGCTTTATAGTTAATGTTAATTGTACCCTCTGCCGTATCCCCTACCTTGGCTACTATATGTTCGATTAGTCTAGTTATAATTATGTTGGTTAGCCAGGTCGATTAAAGTAGGTTAAAGTTGGGTATTAAATTGCTGTACTTCTTAAGAGCGTAGAGTAGTGCCAATAAAGGATCTTAATTAAGCACACACTCCTTTATAAGTATTTGCAGGATTAAAGAGAGCAAGGTTACATTCTTTAACACCTTAATATATGCTAATAACTTGATCACGTAGGCTGAAGTCCTTTTAATATAATTTAGATAAACCACGCTAAATTATCTAAAGTTGGTTAAAGAGCTTTTGAAGATAATCGAGTTAAGAGGCATCTAGGTTTATAGCAATGATTCTTAAAAAGGTAGTCTCTCTCCACTCCAATATATACTGCTACTTATTCTCTTCTGTTTTAAAGTGGCATCTTGTCTTATATATTATTCGGTTGAAATTGTATTTTTTTCCTACCAAACGATCATAATAGAAGGTACTGGCGTGGCCCTTAAGCATAACGGAATAAGCGTTATAATATTAGTTAGGTTCCAGTCCAACCTTTTAGTAATAGTTATAGAAGATACGCAGCTTTAAATTAAGGATATTATATAGTTCCCCATTAAACCTCTTCTCCTAGTCCGAATAGAGCTTTATAAGCTCTATAAGCATTTTTAAGATGCCTCTAAGCAGTATTAGGCCACGTTAAAATTGCGTTAGAGATTAAGGTAGGAATTGCTTTATAGGCTATAGTGGAGATATAGATTTTAATAGAATACGGCGTAGTACCTAATCTTGCTATAATAGAGTTTAAAGGTTATTAAATCGCGAAGTAAGGGGATCTTACGCTTGCTCTTAAGGGGCAGTAGTTAAAGTTGCGGGTTAAATTAGTGGAAGCAATGGATATAGAACGTAAAAACTCATGCCTAGAGCAATGGAATTAGGACACGTCTCTATTAGTATATTATTTAGATTCTATTGTGAGTTAAGCTTTTTCTTATTATGTAGTTGGTGCTTAATCTCTTATAGAGTCCATTCGTGCTCTTCTTCTACGTTAATAACTTGCTCCTAGATATTGTCTCTAATAGTACCCCTATCTATAGGGACAAATACTCTATTCTCCTAAAGGAAATTACGGAAGTCTTATATAACATTTTTTTTCGCGAGAGCCTATGTTTCCTTTATCCATCCAACAAAGTCCTCCTTTATGCAATACTATAGCATAGTGTCGTTGTATTCGCGGTCTGTATAGTATACTATACGGTGTAATAAGAATCCGTTTAGGTCCTATTGCTTAGCGTTTATAGGGTCGATATCTATATCTTATATCTCCGGGTTAATGTCTTTCTCGTACTACTTTGGGTAGGTTAACGCCATAATAGCTATTGTTTTGTTAATAGAAAAAAAAAGGAAAATAAGGGTTGTTTAACGGGGTGTCATACATTAAAGGTAGGTAGGGTTTTCGGTTTTGTAGGATCTCGTAGGTTTGCTATTAAAAGGTAGGCAATTTAAGATGTAGTTAACGCGTTTTAGACGTTGACTTAGGACCCTAGGTTTAGTAACACTTCTGACCTAAAGTACTTGACCAAATCTTCGTAAACGTAGTTGTTCTGCGTAATAGACACAACTTGGTATCTCCTAGTACTTAGTGATACTTCTGTTACTAGTTTTCCGCAAGTCTAAAATAGCACAGTATCGCCGGGATCCATTCCATATGAGCGCATATGGCACCCCTATATAAGACTGTCTCTTCTGTTAAAAACCTTGCTATTTTGTGGTTGTGTATTCAACCACTAATCAGTATTGGTAACACAGGGTAAATCACCAGTACTACTCGAGTAGATACAGTGACGTTGTTTAATAATGCATGCTTTTCTTTTAATTGGAATAAGAAAGGGCGAAGAGCTTAAGGCTCCTCGCTACGCTAGTGCCGTAACGATACGTGACAACCGCTTGCCTTATTCCCGACAATACCTATAGGGCGTTCTTGTCTTTATTCTCTATAGGCAACCTATTATCCTTACTATGCTAGCATTCCATCCATTTATCTAAGTACTTTAGCGGTCCAGGTGTGTTAGGGTAATAGCTATAGAACTCTTGTAACTTATGGGGACTACTTATAAAATTCTATATAGGGTACCAGGTAGGGTCTAGATTATATTCTTTCCAACTTATACGGTACTTTAGTATTCCCCTTATAAGTTTACAGGCTAGTATTTCTTTAATTTCCTATTTACTATCGCTATTAACTTAAATCGGCAGGGGTGGTTTATTCTTTTATCTAGGTAATAGGTTATTTATAGCTTTCCGTAGCTTATCTAGCGAAAAGATAGAGTAGACCTTAATCAAATCCGGAAGCTTTACTTTGTATAAGTTGCCTCTCTTCTTAAGAACCTTATATAGTCCCACTATCTAATTGTCTAGCTTACGGCTAGGCCGTTCTATCTTCTAGTTCTTTATTATAACCTAGACCTTATCGCCTATAGTAAAGTCGGGCTTATGCCTATGCTTATTTACCTACTATTCTATTAATTTCTAGGCCTTTTCTAGGTTTGTATAGGCTACTTTCCAGGCTTCTTCTAAGTGTTTAGCGTAATACTGTGCTTCCTTATAAAATCGTTTTTTGTGTATGGTCTATGGCCCTTCCGGTCTTTCCCAGTTAAAGCTTATATAGGGTAAATACTCCATTTCCAGCTAAATAGGTGCAAATTCTGTAGAGTCGTGGGGTAGGGTAGCCTAGGCGTAGTTTATTAGAGGTAGCGGTTTGGCCCAATTGTTCTAAAAGTAGTTAACGAAGGGTCGGAGTCTCTGGTCTAAATACTAGTTTATAATCTTTGTCTGGCCGTCTGTTTAGGGGTAGTATACCGTAGAAAGCTTTAGCTTAATGCCTAGAATCCGGGCAAACTTATTCTAGAAAGCCGATATAAACTATAGCCTATAATTGGATACGATAGTATCTAGTAGTCCGTAAATTCGGTAGACATAGTGGATATATAGTTAGGCCGCCTCTTTTGCATTAATATTCTTATAATAAGGGATTAAGAATGGGCGCTTGCCGAAGCGGTTAACTATAACTATAGCCATATCGTATCCGTTACAGTCTATAGGTAGCTTGTAGAAATCTATAAAAATATACTGCTAGGGGCGCTCTGGTATTGGGAGTGGTTTTAACAGTCCTAGGGTCTTATCTTGTGGAATTGTAGACCTACGGTAGTTGTTATAGTTTTGTATATAGCGATTAATATCTATAACCATTCTAGGCTAGTAGTAACGGTTACCAATAATTTTACAGGTCTTATTTTTTTTAGGGTAGGCCGTAGAGACCTAGGTATGCGCTTCCGCAATAAGCCGAGTTTATAAGTTCTATTCCTCTACTACTACTAGCCGTTTATAGTACTTAAGAAGTCCGTTTTTGAGGGACCATAGGCTTATAGCGTCCTTTATCTTTTTACGGTACTCCTGTAGAGAAGGGGCTATACAGTTTGCCTATAGCAGTTTATTAATAAGGTCTAGTTCCGTGGAGTTAATAGGATATATCTTAGCGTCTAAAGAGTCTATATTTAGCTCTACCCGTATTTAGGGGTTAAGGTGCTCTGGTTGTAATAATATCTAAGTCCGTAATAAAATCTTTGCGGCCATTTAGTTATTTAGGTCCTGTTTACGCCTTATAAGGACGTTCGCACGATTTATGGTGCCTGGCCGGTATATAATTAGGAAGTTAAACTGGGATAGGATGTCCGCCTAGTATACCTACCGGGCCGTAAGGGCCTTTGTTATTATAAAATATTCTAAGGCCTTATAATTGGAAACTACCTGGATAGGCTTGGGGGTCCCTTCTAGCTGTGTACGCTAGTGCTAGAAGCTAGAGATAATAGCTAGCATTTCTTTGTTATGGATATAGTAGTTTAGCTCGGCGTCTACTATAGTCTTTAAATAGTATATAATAGGGTGCCATTCTCTATTAGGTTGCTTCTGGGAATAAACGCCGGCTATTATACTGTCTAAGGCATTAGTTTATAGCATAGAGGGCCGTTTTAGGTTAAAGTGGATAAGTAGGGGAGCGGAGACTAGTTGTTTCTTAAGCTTATTAAAGGCCTGCCTATATGTGGTGTTAAAGTAGAAGGGCTGGTCCTTTTAGGTTAGGCGGCTAAGGGGCTAAGTAATCCTACTATAGTTCCTAATAAAGCGTTGGTAGAAGTTACAGAAACCTAAGAAGGACTGTACCCCCTTTATAGTCCTTAGGGGAACCTATTAGTTAATTACAGCTGTCTTTTCTAGGTCTGCCTTAATTCTGTCTATACTAATAATAAATCCTAAGTACTTTATACGCTTAACACCAAATTCTAATTTCCTAATATCAGCCTAGAGACTAGCCTTGTGGAGCCATTATAGGACCTTATAGACGTGCTCTTTATGTTCCAATTTATTCTTAAAGTAGATTATAATATCATCTAGGTAGGCCATGTAGAAGTTGTTAAGGTAGTTAAAGAGTATATCATTTATATATCGCTAGTACGTAGCCAGTCCATTAGTTAGTCTAAAAGGAAGTACTTTATATCTATATAATCCGTAACAGGTCCGGAAGGTAGTAAGGTCTATAGATCTAGGGTCCATTCTAATTTAGTAAAAGGCCTAGCAGATATTAAGCTTTATAAAGATCTTAGCTCTACTTATTTAAGCTAGTATCTCATTAAGTAGAGGCAGCGGATAGCGGTCCTTGCGGGTTATATTGTTTAGTTTATAGTAGTTAATGCAGAAACGGAGTTCTCTATTTGGCTTTTTGGTAAAGAGAATTAGTGCGGCAAAAGGGGCTTAGCTAGGCTTAATAAATCCCTTATATAGGTTATCAACAAGGTACTACTTAGTAGCCTATAATTTAACAATAGATTACTAACAAAGGGGGGTATAACTAAGGGAGTCTTCCTTACCTAGTTTAATCTTAATCTTATGGTTATATAGTTGGTAAGGCGGAAGCATATCTAATGCTGCTTTAAAGAATACGTCCCTAAACTTCTAGTGTTAATAGGGTAGTTTTTGTTCTACTAGCTCTTTATCTATAAGCTCACTTTCCTATCCGCTAGGCTCACCTTCCTTTTCCACAATTATTTAATCAATTTTATATAAGCTGGTTATAAAGGCAATGGTATTAGGTTGGACCAAGTTCTAGTAGAACCCTACGGCGCTAATATAGCAAATATTAATTAGTAGGAGGTCCGTGGGTTTCCTTACAGGCTTTTATTAGACCGCATTTTACAGTATAGGGTTTACAGTCTTCCTTAGCTCACATTCTATTTTTTATAAGTTATCCTTCCGGTCTATTTATTTAGTACGGCGTCTAATATTTCTTGCTATTCTTTGCGGCTATATAGGGCCTAGTCTATTTAGCTAATTACTAGCTTCCTGGGTCCCTAGTGTCAGCAGCACAACATTAGTAGTCTAGGAGCGTCGTAGTATACGGATCTATTGCGGATCAAGCTATATATCTTTTTCAAATGCCTGGTCCCTATGTATAGCATCGGCCTAATAAATGGTGTCTATCTATGGTCGCATAAGGTTTTCCATTATAATGCTAATTTCCTTTATAAAAGGAGGTGTTGGGGGTAGGGTTTTGGGCTAGACAAGCCGTCTACTCTATACATTAAGCTGTAAGCCTAGATAGGCTAGCCATTTTCTTCCTAATATTATATTATAACTTCCTAGGTCCGTAATAAGGAAGGGGGTATTATACTACCTTTGTCCGTTAATACAGAGGTAAATCTATAAGATAGTTATAATAGGTAGCCCTATCTATCCGTTATACCCACAAATAGAAATTAGTTTAGGTAGTTCTTTAAGGGGTATATTTAGAAAATCAGCCAGCTTTACAGTATACTGGGTGTCTATTAAGGCAAAGGCATTTGCTCTAGAGTTAGCTAAAGCAAAGGTTAAAACTTAATATCTATTATGGAATAAAGTATAAGGGATAGTGCAGCTTCTCTTACCAACTAGCCAACCTAGATTAATATATAATATATTAATCCCTTTTAACCCTAGAGAGGAGTCTTTCTCTAGGGTTCCTCTTTTTCTAACTCTATACTATCCTCCTAGATTAACAGAACCTCACCCGCTTTTATATTTGTTAGGTAATCCTTTACAATATAGCCCTTCTAGCTATAAGAGAAGCAAGCTCCCTAATTACTAAGGGCCTATATATAAGGGTTGCTATATATAGGCCAAGCATTCGCTAGACTTATGGCAGGACTAGCTGTACAGCTAGCTGCTAAACTAGCGGCGGGCTATACGGCCGGTGCTATAGGGGTTGCAGATCTTACTAGAGCGCTGCGGCCCGTTCTTATAGTACTTATATTCTAGTCAGCAGAGCTTCTATTCTTATACCGCTTAGTATATACCTTAATTTAATAGAGGCCCTAGTTAATAGCTAGGCATTAGTCCATAAGTTCCTTAAGTGTCTATATAGTGGTGTAAACTAGCAGTATAGCGCGCTGTAGGTCTAGGGTAAGCTTGTTAAAGAGGTCTAGCATTAGATCTTCCTAGGGGATTTAAGCCTATCCGGCTAGGTATAGAAAGCGGGTCTAAAAGGCTAAAAAGGTCTCTATCGTTTTTATATTTAGGCTTTTATAATTAAGCTGGGCGTTCTGTACTTTAAAGGGGTCCTTATAAATAGAAGATAGGTAGTTAATTATCTCTTCTTTAGAGAGGAAGGGGTCTGCTAAGTCCTGGGCGTACCACAGACGTAGGTGTGTCTATGCGTTACCGCTAGTGCGGCTAAAGACGTATACTATTTTAGCTTGGGTATTAGGAAAGTGGTTTGCATTAACTTTAAGCTTATCCTGCAGTTAAAGCTTCTAGTTATTAAATATAGGGTCGGTTCCATCTGTAAGTAATAGGGGGTTTATAACCTTCGCGGATCGCAACAATACTAATGCTGTACGTTGGGCTAGGGCCTTAAGGACTATAGCAAGCCTCTAGGTGTCCAATAACCTATTACTAGGCGTAGGAGTGTCTCTAGTTTTAAGCAGCTCTCAGAGCTGTTTGATTTTAGCATTAGCTGCTATAAGCTCTTCCTAGGGGGTCAAGACGGCAACTATTTTACTATTAGAGGTATTTGCGGGTCCTATAGCGGCTTTGCCAGCTACTGTATTTCTTGGCATAGTGGTAGGGGTACTGGGTAATTTCTGGTGTTTGTTTATTTTTTAGGGTTCTAGTCTATGCGTGTCCTATTTTTTAGATTTCGCGTTCTGTTTGTATTCTTGTGGTTCTAGTAATATCCTTAGGGTCCTGTTCTATATCCTTGTTCTGTTTATAGTCTTATAGATATATTTAAGTTCCTTCTCAGGAAGAAATAGTAGACGAGCTTTAGATAATGTTAGCGACTTAGTTAATTAAGGCATGAGCGTGGCAAGAGGGACGCGCAAGCCTGTATAATTGGATTGTCTATAAACGAGGATCCAAAGCTAGAGAAAGGAAAGGGGAAGGACGGAAGCACCGCTTAAAGTTATATACAATTCTCCGGTCACGTGACGGCACTTTGCGGCAATCTGCGGCAATGTGCCAGTACTGTGATATCTAGCTTATTACTAGCTTCCTAGGTCCCTAGTATTAGTAGCATAACGTTAGTAGTCTAGGAGCGTCGTAGTATATAGATCTGTTGCGGGTTAAGCTATATATCTTTCTCAAATGCCTAGTCCCTACGTATAGTATCGGCCTAATAAATAGTATCTATCTATGGTCGTATAAGGTTTTCTATTATAATGCTAATTTCCTTTATAAAAGATAGTATTAGGGATAGAGTTTTGGGCTAGATAAGCCGTCTACTCCGTACTTTAAGCTATAAGCCTAAATAGGCTAGCCATTTTCTCCCTAAGATTATATTATAGCTTCCCAAGTCCGTAATAAGAAAGGGGATATTATACTATCTTTGTGTTACGGAGTAAGTATAAGCGATAATAATATATAGCAAAGTAGATATTATTAAGCTATATACATAAACTGTATAATAAAGTTAAGACATTGCGTAAGAAAAGAAAGTAAGGAAATAGGAAGAAAAGGGTATATATTATTAGTTTGGTTGCTTGGTCAACATATATATAGAGCAGAATAGGATTTAAGTAGCGGTCCTAGCAGAACTTAGTAGGATTTAGTAGACTTAGCAAAATATAGCAGAATACGGCAGATTGCCGTAAATTGCTAGCATATTGCCATTAGATTGTTATCTCGCGGTTAGTCTCTTCTTACTATATTAGTGGAAACAGGTGGACGTATATAAGGTGTCACAGAGGTGTCCCATAACAGTACCCCCCCTTTAAACTTAAGCTTCTACAAGATGGGGCTATAGTAGTTCTAGGTAGAGTTTATAAAAGTCTTCTGCGGCTTATATAAGTCCTATAGAGTTAACGGGTTCCTATAAGGGCTTAGTAAAGCCTCTCCATTTCGTAAGGTATATATATTTGCGTTTCCGTTTATCGTACTTAATATTATTAACTCTTTTAACAAAGTACTTATCCTTACCATCTACTTTAACTAGTGGAGGAGGGTCCTAGATCTATCTAGGCAGGGCGTCTAACACAAGGGCAGTAGGGTAGAGGACTAACGTATAGAATATAGGGTGGATTTTAACCGTATTAGGGAGCTTTAGTTAGTAGGTATAGGAAGAGATAACCTTTTTAACCTTATAAGGGCTAGCGTTCTTCTAATTAAGTTTCTTAGTAGGTTATTTCGTGTTTAGATTTCTTATATTTAGCCAGACAAAGTTACCTATTTAGTAGGCCGGTGCTAGGGTTTGGTTCTTATTTGCTGCGGCTTTATAGACTAATTAGGCCCATATTATTGTGTTAATAAGAAACTCTTATAGTTCTTCCATCTTCTTTATAAATTAATTTGCTTCTGCAACTTATAAGGCCTAAAAAGCTAGGCAAGAAATATTACTAAAGGGTTTAAAACCCATTTACGGATGCTAACTATAGTTGGCTAAGAACGGGGAGACCTTTATAGTTTCTAAGACGGAGTTATTTATAGTAAACTTAGTAAATGCAAGCCAGTCTATTTAATCGTCCTATAGATACAACATATATATCCAAATATATTATTCTATTATAGCATTTACACGTTCTATTTGGCCATCCATTTTTGGGTAGTATGCCGTAGATAACAGTGCTTTAATATAGAGTTAGGTAGTTAGTTCTTTCTAGAACGCAGAGATAAACTAGCTACCTTTATTAGAGATAATTATTTTAGGGAGTCTATAGAGTTTCTATATATAATCTAGGAGTAGTTAGGCAACGGCAGGTGTTAATATATTAGGACAGGCAATCAAATGTCTTATTTTGGATAGTCGGTCTATAGCTACCATAACATTTATACAGCCTTTACTTACGGGGAGCTCAACAACAAAGTTAATTAAGATATCCTTCTATCTTCGGTCCAGAACAGGCAGTGGCTTTAGAAAGCCGTTATATATCTTATGCAAAGCTTTAGCTTATCAGTAGGTATGGCAGCTAGAGACATACCTTTATATTATATTATATATATTCGGCCAGTAATATTCTTATTAGAGCAGTTCCAGGGTTTTTCCTTAGCCTAGGTAACTGGCTACTAGTAGGTCGTATATATATTTAAGGAGCTTAAGCTTAAGCTTATTATAGTTAGTGTCACGGCACTGACCTAACGCGTTATTGTGGCTACGCGTATGCATGAGCACGGACCTGACCCCTAAGCAATACGTATATATACCTGCCTCGTCTCCTGTACATAGATCCTCACACGACATCGTTTATCAATGTTATACAGTCACCTCGTACCTTGACCCTCCGCACGTACTGTGACAGTTAGGTATAACTAAGCGGTTCCTATAGTATAAGCGGTCTCTATAAGCTTTGTATTTACTTAAAGAAATCCTTTTAGAGCGTCTAATGCCACCTTAGATTAGCTTAAGCGTCTCTTAGATAAACTCGTTATTTAGGTATTCGTCAACTATTGTCGGAATGTTAGTTATGTGACGTGGTCACGAGACCATGAAGCGAGACTAGCTAATCTGACTTTGGAGCAAACCCTTACTTCAAGACAACAATTAACTACCAACTTCAACACCGCATACATACCACTATAAGTGATATTTGTGCACGTTAATAAAGCGAGTATACCGATACTGATTAGTAGATGTATAGATTAGGAAATACGCAATAAGCTAGAGCTTAAGAACCGTACTAGAAACAGTACACGGATTGCCTAGCCTTGTCTATTTTAGTTAAAGGAGAAGGCTATATTACCCTCAAAGCTTGAGACCACGTATTAGCTTAACTGCTAACGCGTCAGATCGCCTAGAGAATTATATCTTTATTTAGAGAAGATTACGACCTCCCTTAAGCTTAAGAGAATTTATACTGGCCTTATAGCCAATACAACAGATCGCTGAGAGAATAGCAGTCTTACTAAGAACACTTTACAGGCCCAACGGCTGTAGAGGACGTATATACCCTTACCTTTATACCCTTACCTTAAACCTTAATCTTAACCTCAACCTTAACCTTAACTATAACCCTTAACCTCGACCTTAACCCCAACCTTAACCTTAACCTTGAACTACAATATATACAAAGACACGATAATATGGAAATTAATTAAAAGGAGAGAATCGCTAGACATGGTTATAGGATTAATATAGCAACTGCCTTAGAGGAAGACCTAGAAGAATATATAGAAACGAAAATCTATAAGTATACATATAAGAACTTTATGGATTATATATTACGGTTGCTATTCCAGGAAGAATTCAAAGGCTTTACTATTAAGGACTTTAGAAAGATACGCTCTATTACTAAAGTAAAGCTCTGTACTTACCTACTCTAAAGAGGAGTATATGTTGCTATACATAGCAATAGATACCCACTTTATAAGGTTCTGTATAATGCTCTTATAGAAGAGGAACCTTATAAATAAATAGATAAGGAAATTATAGGAGCTTTTAAGAAAGTCAGCCCTATAATTATAGTGGCACTATAAGAACAACTTAACTTAATATAAACAGCTCTGAAATTAAATCAAGCTATACCCCCGTTAGTTATAGCCTCTTTAGTTTCTATAACCCCCCCTAGCAGCCCACTACCTACCCACATGGTGCCGACGCCTGTAAACCATTAATTACCTCTACTACCTCTAACGCCTGTAATCTAGCCTATAGCTATAGCCATAATACCTAAAACGTAAATACCTACCCCTATAACACCCTAACTAGCTGTTGTATTTACACCCTAGTAAACTGCACTAACTGCTACCTAATAGCAAGCCGCACCTCCCTCTATCTAAGATTAACTACTTACTCTCCTTACTTAACTCCTACAGACGCAGAATCAGCAATTATTACCTGCGGTAACTGCCTCTACTCTTTCTCTAGTAACTGCCTCTACCCTACCTAGTCCTCCTCCTGCCTAGTATCTTTACCCTAGCACTACTAATACTAACCCTACTATGCACCTACCTATGTATAGTAAGGAGGCAGCCACTATCGCTAAAATCTACACAGACAACCAGAAGTACGATAGAGTGAGTAATAGCTTTAACTTTAAGTTAACTATCTTCTATAATATCTGCAAGAGAGCTAGTCTACCTCCTAAAGGCTATATAACTGTATTCCCAACTATGCTAAAGGGACTT